>Ga0209467_1000334_pt1 | contig 74555 bp, 76 predicted proteins | sample Higcelwee11metaG_FD_187175 | JGI IMG/M metagenome (GOLD analysis project Ga0209467, IMG submission 187175) | Freshwater pond sediment microbial communities from the University of Edinburgh, under environmental carbon perturbations - High... | ecosystem: Environmental > Aquatic > Freshwater >...
TTATCCTGATCAACATATGCCGCTCGAATCACGCCGCTCGCTTTCCCCGCTACGAACGCCTCATCGATACTCGATGCACTCATCGCAACTACTGCAGCCATACTCAGTACTATTGTTTTTGTCATTACATTTATCCTTTTTTATTGATACTTAGTAGCATTAACAAAGGGCAGTATAGCTCTCAATATATAAAAAAGGTTTAAAGAGAGTGTTTTCTTATAAAGATTTGGGATAATGGAAGGGGATATTATGTGTTTACACAAAATACTAGAAAATAGATGTATTCGATCCCTGCAAAACCTATTCCTACAAATTTGTCATTAAAAACCTATTTTGTCGCGCTCTTTCAGTAAATGTCGTAAAAAACCATAGAACATCCCTTGCATCAACCTAAGTGAAGTTCAAAAATAAGGGGATAACATGGCTGGAGCAGCTAGCTTGCGACAAATCGCGTTCTACGGAAAAGGTGGGATCGGTAAATCTACTACATCTCAAAATACATTGGCAGCAATGTCACACTATTTCGATAAAAATATTATGATCGTCGGATGTGATCCAAAAGCGGATTCAACTCGTTTGATTCTTCATGAGAAAGCACAAGATACTATTCTTTCTCTTGCAGCAGAAATGGGAACTATTGAAGATGTTGAGATGGAACAAGCTCGTCTTTGGGGAAAAGGTCTTTTTGACAAAGAAACTCCGGGCGGTTGGATCAATTGTACTGAATCAGGCGGACCAGAGCCAGGAGTAGGTTGTGCAGGTCGTGGTGTTATTACTGCGATTAACTTCCTCGAAGAAGAGGGTGCTTACGATGAAGAAGGTTTAGATTTCGTTTCTTATGACGTTCTTGGTGACGTTGTTTGTGGTGGATTCGCTATGCCGATTCGTGAAGGTAAAGCACAAGAAATTTACATCGTAATGTCAGGTGAAATGATGGCGATGTACGCGGCAAACAACATCTCTAAAGGGATTTTGAAATACGCAAATACCGGTGGAGTACGTCTTGCAGGTCTTATTTGTAATGCACGTATGACAGATAAAGAGTACGATTTGGCACTAGAGCTTGCTCAACGCCTTGGAACTCAATTGATCCACTTCGTACCACGTAACAACATCGTTCAACATGCTGAATTACGTCGTATGACGGTTGTTGAATACAGCCCATACTCTGACCAAGCTCGTGAATACAAAGAGCTTGCTCGTAAAATCGTTTATAACGATATGAAAATTATCCCTACTCCAATCAGTATGGATGAGCTTGAAGACTTGCTCCTTGCATTCGGTCTTGAAGACGAAGTAGATGAGTCTCAAGTCGGTAAAGCGGCGCACGAAGCGTAAGTAAACCGAAAGGTTCCTCTTTTGAGGAATCTTCAATGGCTGTCATAGATTTCTATGATTTTAACATCTTGTTAATAATGAAAAGAAAAGAACAGAAAAAGGAGATTAGATGTTTGTATTAGGTTTTCACTTCCCGGCAGATATGGGGAATATTATTCCAGACGAAAAAGTAGTTGAAAAATTGGCTGATGTCGATGTAAGCGACGTTAAAGAGATCAAACTTTTGATGGGTACTAAAGATAAAGATAAAGAGTGGTTGAGCTACACCAACAAAAATACATTTTTGTTCAAAGCTATGGTTCATTACTTCAAAGAAGAGAACCCAGACCGTGCTCAAAAATATATGATCTACATGAACCGTTATCAAATGTCTGCAATCTCTAAACGTTTAGATGCAGCGGATGATGAAACAATGAAATTGTGTCATAACCTTGATTCGATGGAACAATTCCGCATCGAAGTCGCGTAAGGAAGAGGTGTATTATGGGTCCAGAAACATTAGAAGCCAAACAAAAAGCGGCCATTGAAGAGATCTTAAAAGCGTATCCTGAAAAAGCGGCAAAAAACCGTGAAAAACATTTAGGTGTTGGATCTCCAAATGATGAAAATCAAAAAACCTGCGGTGATGTCCGCTCAAACAAAAAAACCGTTCCGGGAGTCATGAGCCAACGCGGATGTGCTTATGCAGGGTCAAAAGGGGTTGTATGGGGTCCTGTTAAAGACATGATTCATATTTCTCACGGACCTATCGGATGCGGCCAATACAGCCGTGCTGGTCGTCGTAACTATTACATCGGTGTAACCGGTGTCGATACATTCGTTACTATGAACTTTAGCTCGGATTTCCAAGAAAACAACATCGTTTTCGGTGGAGATAAAAAATTGGGTAAATGTATCGATGAGATCGAAGAACTTTTCCCATTGAATAACGGTATTACGGTTCAATCAGAATGTCCGATCGGTTTGATCGGGGATGATATCGCTGCGGTTGCAAAAACTAAAGCAAAAGAGATTGAAAAAACAATCGTTCCTGTAAACTGTGAAGGTTTCCGTGGGGTTTCTCAATCACTTGGTCACCACATTGCAAACGATACAGTACGTGACTATGTTTTCGATGCGGATGTTAACTTGACACTTGATGATGTAAAAGCGACTGATTATGACGTAGCAATCATCGGTGACTATAACATCGGCGGTGACGCATGGTCAAGCCGTATTCTTCTTGAAGAAATGGGTCTTCGTGTTGTAGCACAATGGTCAGGAGATGCTACTCTTAAAGAGATGGCGTTGACACCGAAAGTAAAATTGAACTTGCTTCACTGCTACCGTTCAATGAACTACATCAGCCGTCACATGGAAAAAGAGTTCGGGATTCCTTGGATTGAATATAACTTCTTTGGACCGAGCCAAACAATTAAATCTCTTCGCAAAATTGCGGCGTTCTTTGATGAGAGCATCCAAGCAAAATGTGAAGAAGTTATCGCAAAATATCAACCGATGATTGATGCGGTTATCGCGAAATACAAACCTCGTCTTGAAGGTAAAACGGTTATGTTGTTCGTCGGTGGTCTTCGCCCTCGTCACGTTATCGGTGCTTATGAAGATTTAGGTATGGAAGTAATCGGAACCGGTTATGAGTTTGCTCATGATGATGACTACAAACGTACTAAAGAAGAGATTTTCCGCTCGACGGTTATCTACGATGACGTCAACGAGTATGAGCTTGAAGCATTCGTTAAAAAACTTCAACCTGACCTAGTTGCATCTGGGATCAAAGAGAAGTACGTATTCCAAAAAATGGGTCTCCCATACCGCCAAATGCACTCATGGGATTACAGCGGTCCATACCACGGATACGACGGATTTGCGATTTTCGCACAAGATATGGATTTAGCAATTAATTCACCAGTATGGGCGCACTCAAAAGCTCCATGGGAACAGGAAGGTTGAGGTCATGCAAGAAGTAGAAAAAATTGTAAACGGGAAAGACCTGTTTAAACGCCCTGAGTATCAAGATGTACTCAAAAACAAAAAACAATTCGAATCTTCAATGCTCGCAATTAACCCTGCGAAAGTAGAAGAGATCGCTGAGTGGACTAAAACATGGGATTACCGTGAGAAAAACCTTGCTCGTGAAGCAATTACCGTCAACCCTGCAAAAGCATGTCAGCCTCTTGGAGCTGTTATGGTTGCACTCGGGTTTGAAGGTACTATGCCTTACGTTCATGGTTCTCATGGATGTGTTGCGTATTTCCGTTCATACTTTACCCGTCACTTCAAAGAACCGACTCCATGTGTATCGGATTCTATGACTGAAGACGCTGCGGTATTCGGTGGATTGGTAAATATGAAAGAGGGTCTTAAAAACTGTGCTGCAGTCTATAAACCTAAAATGATCGCGGTTTCTACCACTTGTATGGCAGAAGTTATCGGTGATGACTTGATGGCGTTTATCACATCGGCAAAAGAAGAAGACGGTGGAGAATTTCTACCGGCAGAATATCCGATTCCGTATGCGCACACTCCTTCATTCGTAGGTAGCCATATCACCGGATATGATAACATGATGCACGGTATCATGTCTCAGCTTACTGAAGGAAACAAAGGTGAAACGAAACAACGTATCAACATCATCCCTGGTTTTGAAACGTATATCGGAAGCCTTCGTTCAGTAAAAAGTATCGTAGAAGCGTTCGGCACAGACTATATCATGTTGGGTGACCACTCTGATCAATGGGATATGCCGGCTGGTAACTACGAAATGTTCCAAGGCGGGACAAAATTGGATGATGCAAAAGATTGTATTAATTCAAGTGCAACGATTTCATTGCAAAAATATGCAACGTCTAAAACTATGAAAATGGTTGAAAAACGTTGGAAACATGCTGGTGGATTCTCTAACCCGGTCGGTCTTAAAGGGACTGATGAGTTCGTAATGAAACTTGCAGAATTAACAGGAACAGAAGTTCCACAAAAATTAAAAGTAGAGCGCGGCCGTCTTGTCGATGCTATGCAAGATAGCTATCCGTATATGCACGGTAAAAAATTCGCTATCTGGGGTGATCCTGACTTCCTACTCGGTGTTGTTTCATTCTTGTTAGAGATGGGTGCTGAGCCGACTCATGTTCTTTGCCACAATGCGCCAAACGGCTGGGAAGCAGAGATGAGAGCATTGCTCGATACCTCTCCGGCTAAAGATAGCCTCCATGTATGGGCAGGTAAAGACTTGTGGCACATGCGTTCACTCCTCTTCACTGAGCCGGTTGATTTCATGATCGGTAACAGTTACGGTAAAGAGTTGATGCGTGATACCGGTACTCCGTTGATTTACATCGGATTCCCAATTTTCGACCGTCATCACCTACACCGCTACTCTATCAGCGGATACGATGGTGCGTTGAATCTTCTTACTTGGATCACGAACAAAGTTCTTGATGAGTTGGATGAACAAACCAAAGGTATTGCAACTACCGACTATTTCTTCGACCTCGTCCGCTAAGGACACCTGTCTCCTTTTATGGGGACAAACTTCATTGTTTCTCGTCATTTTCTCCCTTTTTGGGAGATTTTTTTGGTTGAGTTTTTTACGAAAGACTTAGTCAAACAAACAGGATGATTTATGGCAGGCGTACACGATAAAATCAAAGCGGAATTAATGGTTGAAATCTACGCCAGTATTGATCGAATTTACGATTCAATCGAACAGCATTTTGATCTTGATGAAGCACGCCGTAATAATGTTATTAAAAGTCTCAATACGCTCAAAGATGAGCTCTATTTTGTGGTTCAGACCACACCGCTTTCATAATTAATCGGTAATCTTTTTATTTTTATACATTGCTTTATCTGCAGTTTCAATAATAGTGTGAATATCTGTGCCGTGAGTGAACGGAGCCATTCCGTAAGCAAAATTGATTTTAAATTCACTCTTCTCAACTTTGAAATGGGTCTTGTTGCAATAGGACAATATACTTTCCATTTTGGTTTTTATCTCATTTTGTGAAACTTTTTCATCAAAAATAATCATAAATTCATCCCCACCGTAACGGACAACACGTCCACCGCTCTCTTTTAGCTTGGAAGCAATATGGATGAGTACTTTATCTCCTACTACATGCCCGTAGGTATCGTTGATAATTTTAAATTTGTTGAGATCGACCATCACAAGCGTACCGTTATCACGAATTGAGATATGGTCGACGTCTCTGATGGTATCGTCAAACCATTTTCGGTTGTAACTTTTGGTTAAACCGTCCTCATAGACTATCTTTTGGAGCTCATGAATCTCTTCTTGCAATGCTACGGTTCGTAGGAATACCGCTTTTAAGGCTTGCTTGTCTTCGGTTTCGATTGCTGTGATCGCATCGTCGGTACATTTAGAAAGGGTGATGAGATGACGTACCATTTTTTCATCAAGCATCTCAGAACTGAGGACTTCATTCGGTTTGAGTTCAATATTATGGATTTGAGCCGCTTCAGTATACAAACGACTGTAATCAGCCGGAAAAACAACTTTTAATTTTTCTATTTTAACTTTGACTTCATTGGTGATACTTACATGTTCTTGAAATAAATCACCCATTCTGACCCAAGCCTATCATTATTTTATTTTTTTGTATTATAGCACTATTCGATCCGATACGAAAATGCGGGTTACGTAGCTGCACTAAACAATAACTCAATGTTTTCGATACTCATCGGCTTATGATAGTAATAGCCTTGGATTGAGTCAATATGGTTTTGACGTAAAAATTGGAGTTCATCAGAAGTTTCAACTCCTTCAGCAAGCACTTCCATACCTAATCCGTTGGCCAGGGCAATAATGGTTTTGACAATAGTTTGATTTTTAGGTTCCATGGTTATATTGCGAACAAATGAGATATCGATTTTAAGTTTATCGATGGGGAGATTTTTAAGATAAGAGAGTGAGGAGTATCCTGTGCCGAAATCGTCGATAGAGAGATGAAATCCATCCTCTTTTAGTACTTTTAGAAGTTGAATAATCCGTTGAGGATTTTCAAGAATAGAACTTTCAGTGATCTCTAATTCGATTAAAGCGGGATTGCATCCGGTTTTTTCGATTAATTCTCTTGTTACCATTAAAAAGTCCGGATGAATAAGCTGGCGCGCCGATACATTAACCGCTATTCTTCCCTGAAACCCATAGGACTCATTCCATTTTTTTGCTGTTAAAAAACTCTCCTCTAAAACCCATTTACCGATATCGAGAATAAGCCCAGTCTCTTCTGCAATGGGGATAAAGGTGAATGGGGGAATAGGCCCCTCAGGGGTAAACCATCGTAAAAGGGCTTCAGCACCAATAATAGAACCATCTTGCGGATTGATTTGAGGTTGAAAGTGGAGGGTAAGTTCGTTGTTATGGAGTGCTTTTTTTAGATTTGTACCGATAGTGGTACGTTGGAGTGCTTTTTCAGTTAGATCGGTATGGTAAAAACTGTAGGTATTTTTCCCCATTTTTTTAGCATTATACATTGCGGCATCGGCATGCTGTAGCAACTCTTCGGTTGTTTTTGCATCATTAGGATACATCGCGATACCGACACTGGCGGTAATGTAAACATCAATCTCATCGATATTTATAGGGTGATTTAGAATATCGACCATCAGTTGCATTGTCTGATGAATGAGGTTTTGATCTTTTTGACAGCTTAAGAGAATGACAAATTCGTCTCCGCCCGTACGGACGATAAAAGAGTCTTCCGGAAAAATTCTTTCAAGCAGTAGAGCGACATGAATCAGGAGTTTATCTCCAAAACGATGACCATAGGAGTCATTGATCTCTTTAAAGCCGTCTAAATCAATATAAAGGAGGGCAAAAGGGTGTTCATCCATCTTATCCGTTTTAACGATCAACGTCTCGATAAGGCTGAGACGATTCGGTAACTCAGTTAAAGGATCATGATGTGCCAAACGGTCGAACAGTAATTTTGATTCGAGAATTTTTTCTTCAGCGTGTTTTCGTTCTGTAATATCACGTGAAGAGGCGTAAATGTAGCGGACTTTGTTCAAAGAAAGTCCTCGAGCATTAATTTCGACATCGATTACCGAACCGTCTTTTCGGGTATGTTTTGTCTCAAATGTGATGACTTCATCCCCAAGATTATTCATCACTTTATGGATATACTCGGGGCTGAAGTGATGATCCAAATCGTATAAGGAGAAGTGCTCCATTTCCTTTCGGGTATATCCAAGCATGGATGCAAATGAGTCGCTAAATTGATAAAGATTCCCTTCGAGATCGTGAACATGTATTCCATCGCTTGCAGTGGATAAAATGGTCTCTAGTTCACGGGTATGTTCTGCATTTCGGCGTGATGAAAGAATATAGTAGAATGTAAAAGAAGTTCCGGCAAGGATGATAGCACTAAAAAGTAAAATGAGATGGAGAGCATATTCATGGATAACGTCTTTATAATTGAAAGTGATATGGTCAAAAGGGTAAGCATGGTGCTTTTGCATGAGAAGACGGACAGATTTGTAGGAATTTGGGGTATTGAATGCCGTGTACTCAGGATTATTAGGGATATGGATGCTGTAGAGTGCGGCAATCATTGTCTTTACAATTTCAGGACTGGGTTTTGAAGTTGCGATAACTCCCCATTCAGGGTAAAGATCCGTTGAGTGCCAATAGGGAAAATTTTTATGTTTACGGGAATTGATAACGGTTAACTCTCCCGATTTCAGTTTTCCGTTTGCAAGCATCTCTTCGATATACCCTGTTCTGAAAAAGCCGACATCGGCTTTATGCGAACGCAATGCTTTGAGTACTTTATCCATTGGTTGACCGGTATAAATCATCCGGCAATCCCTTAGGATATCGATACCGACTTTAGAAAAAACTTCTTGTTGCCCTACCATTACCGCGAATCCGTTCGCATGGCTGGTCGCGATTGTTTTTCCTTTAGCGTCTTGGAGTGTACGAATATCACTTCGCGATGATAAAACTGCGATCACTCCTCCGTATTGGGTCAGCGGTTCTTTGGTTGTTGTGGATAATCGTACCACCGACGCAATATTTGAAACACCGTATTTCACTTCCATGGCAACGAGTGCGTCAGGATGGAGTACCGCAAAATCAATTTTTTCTTCGGAAATATGTTTTTCAAGATCAGCTTGCGTGTGAGAGGTAATATTAAAGTCAAATTGAGGAGCAAAGGAGTTAAGATGTTGTGCAAGCGGGAGCCATATACGTTGATTATCGGGAATAGGGCGAAAAGATAAAATACCGATATGTATTGTTTTACGAGAAAGTGTATCAGATGCAAATAACAAGGTTAAACTGATCATCATCAGTAGAATAAAGCGCATATGTACTACCTCTCTTCGTAGGCTTATTGTAACATGTAAATTTAGAATTAGTATAATTAATTTTAGTTTTTATCAATTAAATCTATCAGGGAATCACTGTTCATCGGTTTATGGTAGTAATAGCCTTGGATCGCATCAATACCGTTTTCACACATAAATCGGAGCTCTTCGGCTGTTTCGACCCCTTCGGCTATCGTCGTCATTCCCAACCCTTTCGCCAGCGCTATGATCGTTTTGACGATAGTTTGATTTTTAGGATGATCGGTAATGTCACGTACAAAGGAAATATCAATTTTTAGCTTATCTACCGGTAAGTTTTTTAGATACGATAAAGAAGAATATCCGGTTCCAAAATCGTCGATTGAAATTTTAAATCCTTTCTCTTTGATCATTCCAAGTAGTGCAATCACTTTTTCAGGATATTCGAGAATTGAACTCTCGGTAATTTCAATTTCGATCCATGCTGGGTTACACTTTGTTTTCTGCAATAGTTCTTCGAGTTTGGCTAAAAAATGTGGGTGGATAAGCTGTTTTGCCGACACATTGATAGCAATACGGCCGTTTAATTTCCCCTCTTGCGACCATTTGCTCGCCATCAGAAAACCTTCCTCCAGCACAAACGATCCTAGCTCAACAATCAATCCGCGCTCTTCCGCTATAGGGATAAAGAGTGAGGGGGGGATCATCCCCTCAGGTGTGGGCCAGCGTAAAAGTGCTTCAACACCTGTCATTTTTCCTGAATTTGGATCGATTTGAGGTTGATAATGGAGTACAAGTTCATGATTGGCTATCGCCTTTTTGAGATTTGAGGCAAGGGTCGTCCGTTCCAGTACCTCCTGCGTTAGACCTGAATTGTAGTAACTGTAAGTATTACGTCCCATATTTTTGGCACGGTACATCGCCGCATCAGCTTTTTGGAGAAGTTCTTCGGTATTGTCTGCATCTTTCGGATAGATTGCAATGCCTATGCTGGCAGTTATGTAAACATCAATCGTATTGATAAGAATGGGTGCATTAAAGAAATCATGCAGCTGAGTCATACAAGATTCAATAGCATTGTTTTCTTGAACGGACTCAAGGATAATTGCAAATTCATCTCCACCGGTACGAACGATATACGATTCAGAGGGGAATACTTCTTTTAAAATTTGGGTGACACGGATCAGAAGTTCATCACCGAATCGGTGCCCGTAAGAATCATTAATCTCTTTAAACCCGTCCAAGTCGATAAAAAAGAGGGTAAATGGAGTACTTTTCAAACTTTTGGATGTTAAAAATTCACTAAGACTTAAGCGATTTGGAAGTCCGGTCAGGACATCGATATGGGCTAAATGATCAAATCGTTCTTTAGCCTCTCTAAGGGTTTGCTCGATCTTTTTCCGATCATTCAGTTGCTGTGTATATTCGACAAATCGTGCATGTAGAAATCGGTAGCTTAGGATAAATAAAAACAGAGTGGTTATGCTAATGAAAAACCACCCTTTATAGGTTTGCAACAGACTCATCTCTTGACTGTTTTTACTCATTAACTCAACAAAAGTATCGGATAGATAGATCCATGATACACCGAATACAAGGTAGAAAACAGAGATAACAAGGGCATTTTTTAGACTTTGAGGATCACCGCTCTTCATTGCTCTCCTTTGTTGATTTTTCACCTATTTAGGATTATAGCACCATCGAGGTGGAATGTCATATGCAGAGGCATTATTATCTCAAATAAAGGATTTCTTTATGGAACATCATGTCGTTATTGAAAAACTCTGCAGTTGTGCAAAAAAAGAGGAGATGTCTCAAATCACTACCTACGATGCCAAAGATGTTGCGCAGGAAGCGGCTCAAACACAATTGGCATACATGCAAGGACATTTTTGCGGTAAACACGAATTTCAACTGGTAGAAGTAGGGGATAATTTTGTTATAGGAATGGTCGGCGGCTGCGGCTGTAAAGGGTAAATCATGGAATATCATGTCGTAGTCGAAAAATTGTGTAAATGCGCCATTCGTAAAGGAATGCCTCAAATCAAAACATTTGATGATAAGGAAAATGCAATGCGCATTGCTCGTGCATGGGCACAAGAGTTGAATGAGAGCTTTTGCGGACAACATTCATTTGGAGTTGTTGAAGTAAATGACAACTATGTAATTACCGTAGGGGAAGGGAGTTACTAATAAAGTTTACTACAAGACAATATTTAGTAAAATAAAACAATCTTATTTGAACGGTATAGTCAGTATGAAAAAATATTATTATAGTGCTGTCGTATTTTATCTGATTGCGTTAATTATTTACATCGGATATCAATATACGCAGCAGCGTTCAGAGCTTATAGCCCATATTGACCAACGACTGATCCAATGTGCAAACGTAACCGATCAGCTTCTCCCTTCCTCTTTACATACTCCTGATACGAAAGCGGGATCGATTTCTGCTGATGAAGATCTTAAAAATCGTCTTCTCTTATCGCGGTTTTCGCAAAGTGTGAATGTTAAATACGTTTATTCGTTTGTTCTGCAAGATGAAAAAATCTATTTTACCTCCAGCAGTGCAACTCCCGAAGAACTCAAAACCGGTGAAGATATTAGCTACTATTTCGATGAATATGAGGATGCTTCCCCAATATTATTTAAAGTATTTCGATCCGGAAAAATGCAGTTTGATGAAACAAAAGATCAGTGGGGACATTTCAGATCGGTGTTTTTGCCCCATACCTCACCGAGCGGGCGAGTTTACATCACGGCGGCAGATATTGAGATCAGTAACATAGATGCACAATTAGATGCCCTTTTAACGCGTTCTCTATGGGAAGCATTGTTTTACATATTCATTTTAATCCCCTTTTTCATTGCGTATCGAATGCATAATAAAATCATTCAAAAAGAGCTTACTCGCCAAGTAAATGAACGGACAGTCGATTTGCAAGAACGTTCTAGGGCTATTTCACGCTTACTTAATAATGCTAATCAGGGGTTTTTGACGTTTTCTACCTCCTTAAGGGTGGAAAATGAGTATTCTCAAAAATGTATTGAAATCTTTGGTGATAGGATTGAAGGGGAACCTATCGCTGCTCTTTTATATCCGGAAGACATTCAGAAACAGGAATTTTTTGAAGAGACACTTCGCGCGATTTTCGAAGAAGAGGATGAAATAAAAATTGATGCCATTATCTCTTTGCTTCAGCATGAGTTCGTCCTTCAGCACAAAGCGATCGATGTCGTTTACAAACAGATAGAGGCGCAGCGGTTTATGATGATCCTTACGGATGTTACCGATAAGAAAAATTTGGAAAAAAATATTGAAAGAGAACGCAATACACTCAAAATGATTGTTTCCGTCATTAGCGGCAGTGATGAATTTTTTGAACTCTTGGAAGATTATCAGCACTTCTTGGAAAATCGGAGTGAATTGGTCGATTTTAACCAAACACCTCTGGAAAATCTTACTGAAATTTATCGTGCGATTCACACTTTTAAAGGGCTATTTGCCCAAAAAGAGTTCATAATAACCCCTAAAGGGCTTCATAAAGTTGAATCCCGACTTTCTTTATGGTTACAAGAGGGGTCAGTTTCAAATGATACGGTTCAATCAATGATGGATAAAATTGATTTTGAGTCGTGGTTAGAAAAAGATATTGAAGTATTACGCAATACGCTCGGTGATGATTTTATGGAGAAAAAATCGACGATAGTCCTCGATGAACTCACATTTGAACGGCTACAAAACAAAATAACCGAAATGGTTGAGGCACAACCGGAAGAGTGCCATGATTTGATTGAACTGTTAGATGTTCTTCAAACACTTAAATATAAATCAGTCAGCGATTTTTTTAGCTCGCTCCCTAAATATGTTGAACAAATCGGTGCACGCTTGGAAAAATCTTTGTATCCGATGGAGATACACGATGAGACAAGCCTCATGATAGGGGATACGTTTAGAGGCTTTGCAAAATCATTGATTCATGTGATTCGTAATAGTGTGGATCACGGTATTGAAAGTGCTGAAGAGAGGGTAGAACAAGGGAAAGAAGAACAGGGGAAAATCCTCCTTTCTATTACCCATACTGAAGAGACAATAATTATTGAGGTGGCGGATGACGGTCGCGGAATCGATAAAGAAAAACTAAAACAAAGAGCCCTTTCCGGAGGTTTTCGCACCCCCTCTGAGCTTGAAGATGAAGAGTCCGTAATCGAATTATTGTTTGAAGACTATCTCTCCACCAAAGAGGAAGTGAATGATCTCTCGGGCAGAGGTGTGGGATTGGCGTCGGTACGTTCCGAAGTCTTAAAACTCGGAGGAAAATATCATGTTATTTCCCAGCAGGGGCAGGGGAGCCGATTTATATTTTTTATCCCTAAGCAATCAGTATTGAAAGGGGTATAATGGAAAATATTGACGTATTAAAAGAAGTTTTAAAAGCAATCGTATATCGTGTAGAGCTCTTGCTAAATAATGAGTTACATATACAAACATCGTTTGACGGGGAATATCGGTCCGTCCATAAAATCGAACTCAAAAAATATACAACGACAATCGGTGTCGGCGGAACGATCAATCTTTTGTTCTATGCAACGTATGATGATCTTTTGCTGGATAATTTGACCAAAGCTTTAGCGTATGGGGAAATAAAGAACGATGAGTTTGTTGAATTACGAGAAAGTGCGGCCGCGGAGATTGCTAATATGATCATTGGACATGCCGTTGTTGATTTTCCTAATCGAGGAAAGGGTGTGACCATTACCCCACCTGTGACTATTGAGAATGCAAAATCAATTTTAAAAACAAACGGTGCCGGTATTATCACCGCATTTCTCTCAACCCCTTACGGAAATGTAGAGCTAAATGTCATAGGTACCGCTGAGGGAGAATGGCATGCTTAATATTCTTGTTGTCGATGATTCGTTGATCATGAGACGAAATATTACAAAAATCATAGAATCACTAGGACATAGAGTAGTCGGTGAAGCTAAAGACGGATTGGAAGCGATTACGCTGTATATGCGATTGAAACCCGATTTAGTGACCATGGATATCACAATGCCGGAGATGGATGGTATAGCTGCGGTAAAAGAGTTAAGAAAGATTGATAAAGAGGCTAAAATTATTATGGTGACTTCCCATGGGCAAGAAGATATGGTCATTACGGCGATTCGTGCCGGTGCAAGCGGTTATCTTCTGAAACCGATCAATATTATGAAGCTTCGCGATTCGATTCGGAAAATCTTTCCACATATAATCGATGAAACGACATTGGCCAGAAAAGAAGAAGCACTTTTAGAAAATGAGGATATTCACATACCTGAAATCGAAGATATATCCTAAGAGGAGAGTGCCTCTCCTCTAATTTAACGTAATTTATAGCTATTTTCTTTTATAATTCCCTAATTTTTTTTAGTTATATTCACAAACTTTTAATGTAATACAAGGAGACGACATGCAAATCAGCGGTGCACAGATGGTTATCGAAGCACTCATCGCCGAGGAAGTCGAAGTCGTATTCGGTTATCCCGGCGGGGCGATCATGAACGTCTATGATGAGATTTATAAACAACGATCGTTTCAACATATTTTGACACGTCATGAACAAGCCGCGGTACACGCAGCGGAAGGGTATGCAAAAGCGACTGGAAAAGTAGGGGTGGCGATGATTACCTCAGGTCCAGGGTTCACAAACGGTGTGACCGGTTTGGCGGACGCTTATATGGACTCAATCCCTCTCGTCCTTATCAGCGGCCAAGTTCCGATGTCGCTTATCGGTACCGATGCGTTCCAAGAGATCGATGCGGTAGGTATTAGTCGCCCGTGTACGAAACACAACTATCTTGTTACCGATGCTGCCGATTTACCGCGTATTTTAAAAGAGGCATTTTACATTGCACGTACTGGACGACCGGGACCTGTACATGTCGATATCCCGAAAGACGTAACGGCGCAGATTGCTAAATTTGACTATTCCAAAGAGGTTGAACTCGAAACCTATAAACCGACGACGAAAGGGAATACCCGTCAGATCAAAAAAGCGATTGATGCGATTGCGGCAGCAAAACGTCCTCTTTTGTATTTGGGTGGAGGTATTATCAACGCTAATGCGGCAGAGTTGGTACGGGAATTCTCTAAAATGACTCAAATTCCTGCCGTTGAGACCTTTATGGCACGCGGAACATTGCGTTTCGATGATCCGTTGTTGATCTCAATGCTCGGTATGCACGGTTCATATGCTGCAAATATGGCGATGAGCGAGACCGATTTGGTGATCGGATTGGGTGCACGTTTTGATGACCGTGTTACAGGAAAACTCTCGGAATTCGCTAAAAATGCACAGATCATCCACGTTGATATTGATCCTGCGAGCATTTCAAAGCTTGTTAATGCTCATTTCCCGATTGTCGGCGATGTCAAAAATGTACTAGAGCAGATGATTCCATTGGCAAAAGAGCAAATTGATCCTAAGCGTTATGAGTCATGGCACAACACGATCGCAAACTTCAACAAACTCCATCCTTTGTCCTATAAAGAGGAGGGTGATCGTCTCAAACCTCAATGGGTTGTTGAACGAATCGGTCAGCTTTTGGGTGATGGTGCCAATATCTCGACCGATGTCGGACAACATCAAATGTGGACGGCACAGTTCTATCCTTTCACTCGTCCGCGTCAATGGGTTAGCTCAGGTGGTCTTGGAACTATGGGCTTCGGATTTCCGGCAGCCTTGGGAGTAAAACGTGCCGATATGGAGCGTGTCAGTATCAACATTACGGGTGACGGCTCTATTTTGATGAATATCCAAGAATTGATGACAGCGGTAGAATACAAACTTCCGGTTATCAATGTTATTTTGAATAATAACTTTTTAGGAATGGTACGTCAGTGGCAGACACTGTTTTACGATAAACGCCACTCCTCAACCGATCTTTCCATGCAACCGGATTTCATCAAGCTTGCCGAAGCCTTCGGCGGAGTCGGATATCGTGTCACGACTAAAGAAGAATTTGACGCCGCACTTAAAGATGCGGTCGAGAAAAATGTCGTCGCAATTATCGACGTTGCGGTTAATCGATTTGAAAATGTTTTACCTATGGTTCCGGCGGGCGGATCGTTGTTTAATATGATGTTAGAGTACAAGGAGAAATGATGGAACAGACAGAACGTCGCGTTATTTCCGTTATTGTAATGAATGAAGCAAGCGTACTCTCACGCATCGCAGGATTGTTTTCAGGTCGCGGATATAATATCGAGTCTTTGACGGTGGCTCCTATCCCTGAATCAAAATATTCTCGGATTACGATTGTAACGTCAGGATCCGTCCGTGTTATTGAACAAATTACGAAACAGTTGCATAAGCTGATTCCGGTACTAAAAGTGTATGAGCATGCCGATTTAGTCGAAAAAGAGATGGCTATGGTCAAAATTCCGATGTCGGAATCAATGGGTGATATTGAAGCGCTTACCCATGCGTACAACGGTCGTATCGTCAATGTTGGAAGCGATACGATGATTGTTATGGTTGCGGATGAACCGATGCGGGTAAACCATTTTCTTGAAGCGATCAAGCGGTTTCATCCTAAAGAGATCGTCCGTAGCGGTTCTGTCGCATTAGAAAGATAAGTACAATGAAACTTTATGAAATAGCGGCATTCCTTGGATGCAAAGAGATTAACGACTCTATCGAAATTAGCGGATTGAATACGCTTCGTGAGGCAGTGGAGGGGCAAATATCATTTCTCTCCGATTCAAAATATGAGAAAGAACTCTCCGAAACACGGGCTTCGGCAGTGATCCTTCCACTTTCCAAAGCACATCTTCTCCCTAAAGGTGTTGTAGCATTAGAATCGGATGAACCGTACATGAGCGTTGCGCTTCTTTCAAAATATTTTGCTAAACCGATACGCAGCAGTGAAATCTCTCCCGTAATCGGAGAAGGAAGTGTTGTCTATCCGAATGCTCATATCGAAAACGGTGCACGTATCGGCGCGCATTGTACAATTATGAGCGGTGTCTATGTCGGGGCAGAGACGGTGATCGGTGATAACGTTATCCTCTATCCCAACGTTACGATTTATCGTGATTGTTTGATCGGAAATCGTGTTATGATCCATTCCGGTAGCGTAATCGGAAGTGACGGTTTCGGATACGCGCATACTAAAATGGGTGAACATATCAAACTTTATCAAAACGGTAACGTCATTATCGAAGATGATGTAGAGATTGGGGCGAATACCACCGTCGATTGTGCCGTATTCGGTTCAACCATTATTAAAATGGGGTCAAAAATTGATAATTTAGTTCAAATAGGACATAACTGTGTTGTCGGCGAACATTCGATTTTGGTTTCACAATCAGGTCTTGCCGGTTCAACAACCTTAGGGCGTAATGTGGTTATGGGGGGGCAAAGTGCTACGGCAGGTCATCTTAGCATTGCCCCCTTTACAACCTTGGCCGCACGCTCAGGTGTTACAAAAAGTATCACCAACAAAGGGATATACAGCGGCTTTCCGTTAATGGAACATAAATTATGGCTGAAAATGCAGGCGAAATTGGCTAAAATAGTAGAACATTAAGTTAAAGGGGAGATGGATGAGGATACCTTTCGTTGGTCTTATTATGGCTGCATCGCTTTTGCATGCAGATGGAGAACTTACGAATGATATTCGAATGCCGGATATTGTCCTTGATGCTATTAAACATTGCGAGTGTCTTAAAGAAGAGGGGCAATGTATTCCGCACGTTATCAGAATTAATGCGATTGAAGATGCTCAAAGAGCACTAGCTGCAGGTTTTTCGGTTAACGGACATCTGATCAAATGTGGTTCAACCGAACAGTGTACCGCCCAAGCTCAGGCGCTAATTGCGGGGGGGATTACCAATCTCGACCTTGGACCTTACCAAATCAACTATAAATACCATCCCAACCCGATGCTTCACGAATATTTTGAAGAAAACGATGCGCGTGAAAAAGCTAATGCTATTTTGACCCGTTTAGTAAAAAGTTTTGGTTATTCATGGGAAACATTAGGACGCTATCACCATTTCAGTGCAACGGATCGAACGCGCAATGAACGTTATTATCGAAAAATGTATGCTTTTATTTACGGAAATAATACAAATAATGAAGGTTCAAATTAATTCCTATTTTTTTAAGATTGCTTTAGCCAAAATCGGCTAAACTCTTTGATATACAGTTAAGTAGGAGAAATTATGAGTTCTGCGGTAACCATTATTAAAGAGATCCCTTTGGATGGGACAAAAAAAGGGATTATCTCTATCAGTAAGGTAGATGAACCCTATGGAACAGGAAGTGATAGTGTTGCCAGTATCGGTATTTCATTAGCCGGTGATGCCAAAAATCCTGAATGGAAAGTCCATTTGCCGATAGGAAATATTGACGCGGTTATAGACGCGTTAAAAAGTATTAAGTAGTTTGTATTTCCCCGTTATGTGGGGGAATACACAGAATAATTATTTTTTTGACGCTATGAAAAGAGCGATCCGGTTAATACCTTCACGAATACTCTCGATATCTGTCGCAAAACTAAATCTAAAATACCCCTCAGAACCGAATCCTACACCAGGTACAACGGCAATACCTTGCTCTTCGAGTAACTCTTTGCAAAATTGCATAGAATCATTGCTTATTTCTTTGATATTTACAAAAAGGTAGAATGCACCCGCAGGTGAAAGAACGGAAAGCCCATCTACTGCATTGAAAAGTTTTACCGCTTCATCTCGACGCGCTTTGAATTGAACCCGCATTGCTTCAATATCAGCGTCTGCTTCACCGTTCAGACCGATAATAGCCGCTTTTTGGGTGATGCTGTTGATATTTGAGGTGCTTTGGCTTTGGAGTTTTTTAGTCGCTTGGATGATTTCTGTTTTCGCGGCCGCCATATATCCAAAACGCCATCCGGTCATCGCTACCGATTTAGAAAGTCCGTTGATGGTGATAGTACGTTCAAACATATCATTACTCACCGCCGCAGCTGACGTAAATTCACCGTCATAAATCAGTTTCTCATACATCTCATCACTTGCTACAAGGACGTTGGTCCCCTCCAACACTTTTCCAAGGGCCGTAAGCTCTTCGCGTGAGTAGACAGCCCCTGTCGGGTTGGAAGGGGAAGTAAGAATAACCATTTTGGTTTTAGGGGTTAGTGCCGCTTTGAGTTGCTCAGGAGTAATTTTAAATCCGCTGGCATCGTTAGTCTCGATCTCGACAACACTTCCGCCGCAATACATAACCAGTTCGGGATAGGTGACCCAGTAGGGTGCCGGAATAATCACTTCATCACCCGCTTGTATAGTACACGCAAAAAGGTTGTAAAGAGAGTGTTTCGCACCGTTATTAACAATAATCTGATTCGGTTTGTACTCGAGATGATTATCCCGTTTGAGTTTAAGGGCGATAGCCGCTTTTAATTCAGGAATACCGTCAACGGCAGTATATTTGGTAAAACCATCATTGATTGCTTTGATAGCGGCATCTTTGATTACTTGAGGCGTATCAAAGTCAGGCTCACCGGCGGAGAAGCTAAGGATATTTTTTCCTTGAGCTTTTAGTTCTTGCGCTAACGTAGAGATAGCAATGGTAATCGATTCGGAGAGTATATTGACGCGATCGGTTAACATGAGGTGACCCTTATAAAAAATTTCGGAATTATAACATGGCTGGCTTTAAATTTTACATGAGTTGAGGATTTAAAAACAGAGGCTTTCCTGTGTAAAATCCCTGTGCATAGGTAACACCCATATCGGTAACATTTCGAAGAATTTCTTCGGATGAAACGAACTCAGCAACCGTATCAATGCCGATACGATGGGCAAAATCAACGATTGCTTCAACAACGATCCGATGGCGCGGATTTTCGTCGATGGATCGGATTAACGAGCCGTCTATTTTTAGTATATCAACATTCAGCTTGAGAATATTTTCAAAGTTAGAATAGCCGGTTCCGAAATCATCAATCGCTATTTTTACCCCTAATGCTTTCATACGTGAGATAAAAGAGGCAACTTCATCAAAATTTTCGATCCCCTCGGATTCTAATATTTCAAAAATAACCCGATCGGCGGTTCCGGTTTGACGGAGGATATTCTCGATGGTAGAGACGGTTCGACTATCGGACATATCACTTCCGGAGAGATTGATCGAAAATTGCTCATGCCGTGCGGCAAAAAGATGACACGCCTGATAGACAACCTCTTGCGTAATATGGTGGTAGAGTTTTGTTTTTTGGGAAATCGGTAAAAAATCATTAGGGGGAATAAGCGTACCGTCTTCATTTTTTATCCGAACCAATGTTTCAAATTTTTCTATTTTACCGCTACTGCAAGAAATGATAGGTTGATACTGACAGACGATGCGATGCTCGATGAGTGCTTGGCGTATTTGGGCAGACATCGCGATGTTGGCTTGATAGCGTTGCTCAATCCCTTCGGATTGATCATAGACAGAATAGGGTTGCTTAATACTGCGTGCTTTATTGAGGGCCACATCGGCATGAATAAGCGGCTTATCGCTTTTAATAGCGATACCTACGGTAGCTCGGATATGAACCGTTTCCTCGGCTATCATAAAAAGTTTTTCATTTAAAAGAGAGAGAAGAATTTCGATGTCGTGTCGAATTTCAAGGGGAGAGAGTTCGTCGCTCAAACGAAAAGCGAACTCATCTCCTCCAAGTCGATAAGGTGAGAGTTTCATCTCACTAAGCCAATGGGCAATTTGAGTCAAGAGCCAGTCGCCGGCATCGATACCGAAAAAGTCATTAATCTCCTTAAAATCATCAATATTTAAGAGAGCAACGGTATTAATCGGTTTAGTTAATAGGTCTTCTTGAAGTTTTAGCCGATTCGGTAGAGCGGTAAGATTGTCATAATACAAATGGCGTATTGCCTCTTGTGTTTGTTCCGTAATTTGGATCTCAAGATTTTTATTGATTGTTTCGATTTCACTAGAGTATTCTAATACTCGTTCCTGCATCGTTTCAAAAGCATGGACGATTTGTATAAATTCGGCTTGAGAATACGGGATATCAAATATGATTTTTTCACCGGGTTTAAAATTCCGTACTTTATTGGCAATCAGCTTGATAGGTAAGAGAAGATAATTTATCCATATCAGCATAATCCATAAAATAGCAAATATGCTCAATAAAACCCAGCCGTATAGCGTATAAAAATGATCCATTGTTTTTGAAAACTCTTCTCCTGAGTAGGTAAGGGTAATTAAGCCGATAGGCTTTAGTGAAGAGGGCTCAATCAGAGTTTTGCTTACTTTGATCATATCATAGGGGGAAGATGCGCTGTAGGGCTGATAATCGAGTATAACCTTTCCATTTTGGTCGGCAATTTCCAATCGCATAACTTCTTTTTGTTGTGTAACGGTAGAGACCTTCTCTCCGATATCGGTGATACCAAGAAATAAAGCAAGAGAGACAGCCGGTTTAACGGTATCGATCAGTAAAGAAGCTTTTTCTTTTTGAACGTTAATGGTTAAATCCCGAACGATTAAAAAGGTTACCATGGTAATGGTAATAAAAATGATTGAGGTGGCAAAAATCAGTGTAGCAAAAAGTTTGGTTGAAAGGCGTGCATTTTTAAAACGGTTCATTCGATAATTCTCGCAATTTGAAATAAAATGTCATTGAAACGGAATTTACCCTCTTTTAGGGTATTTTTATTAATATAAACGACAGTTGAACGTTCTATCGCAATGGATCCAAGTATACCGTATTCGAGATCAGTTACGTCATAAGAAAAGGTAGGTACGCTATGCACGATTCCCCATACGGCAACTTTTTTAATCAATTGACTATTACATCTTGGAACAATATAAATAAAAGCGATATCACGGCGTTCAACCAACTCATCGAAGGAATAAGCGGTAGCACTAAAAGCAAGATTGGATACTTTTCCATTGTGAACTTTGTTGATTTGTTCTGCAATAGAAAACGCGGCATTTTTTTGGTTGGTATCATATACGACAGCTAACGTAGCTTTAAAAGAAGGGGATTTAGAGGATAAGCGCGTATCTAAAGCCATAATTTTAGGGATCATACGAATATGCGCATTTAATACAAAGGATTCATCGGCGACTCCCACAATATAGATGATGAGTAAAAGTAAGAGAGATCGCATTAGAATTTTAGACCTGATCGAATCCAAAAAGTTCGACCCTCTATCGGATAATCGTCCGGATAGGTAGATGGGGTGGAAGGATAGCGATAGATGACATCGGCAATATTTTTGACAGCACCTTGGAGGTAGAAACCTTTTTTGTCTGCCCATCCTAAAATCAGATCAAGTGTCGTAAAAGAATCCATTGAATTACGGGTATCGTTAGGACGGCGATCTTTCTCACTGGTATAGCGACCGATAATACCGGCATTAATTTGCGGTGTGAGCGCATAAGAAAATGCCCATTTAATCATGTGGGATGATGCATAAGGGAGATAATCGGTATATTCATTTTCTTTTACGGTTTCTCCCGAAATGTAGCTATAGGAGAGGGCAATCAGGTCATTTTCGCCGATACTTCCGCGAAATTCTGTTTCGAACCCCTGGATAGTGCGTTCACCGATATTTTGATACATTTTATTCGGAGTATTAGAGGTGATTTGATCCGAATTCTGCAGATAAAAGAGATTAATCCCCAATGTTGTAGACATGGTCGGTTTATAGAGATATTGTGCTTCATATGAGAGTACATGCTCAGGCTCTAAATTTGGATTTCCGGTACGTAAAGGGTGGTTTTGAGTATACATTTCTCTAAATGAAGGGAGGCGATAATTATTCCCTACCATAAATTTTACGATATGTTGACGATGAGGTTGATAGACCAAAGCTCCTCGGGTATAGTGCTGGAAGTCTATATGAGAGGCTTTGGTTCCTCCCAGATAAAGAGACAGAGCTAATTGATCATCTAAATCAATGGTGTCACTGAGATAGAAATCATCGGTATGTCTGCAAGCCGCTCCTACATTAATAAAAGGGGCAATAAGCGTATAATCAACCAGAGCCGACCCACCGGTTTTATTGGTCGTGATTGTAGACATATCAATCATGTCTTCGTATTTTTGCGTGTAACCGGCTATGATTTTATGATTTTTGATTCCGGTATAGGTTGCAGAAAGCGTAGCATAGAGAAGACGGGTACTAAAATCCAAATATGCCCAATAACCGGTCGGAAATGTAATACCGGTATAGGTGCCAGGTGGAAGTAGACGGGCTTCATCTTCCCATCCGTCTTCCATAATTCCAGCTTTAGTGTGCAGCATTAAACTCTCAGTCATTTTATGGTGATAACCGCTCTCTATATACCAAGCGGGAATCGTTTGTATTCCGTCAATATTCGGCAATGCATTCAAATTTCCGAACGCACTTCCTGTTGCAAATTGGTTAAAACGTCCTTTGAGAGAAAAATTTCCATAATGATAAGAGAGCCCAAATCCGATTTGGCGGCTGTTGAGCGGAGCTAATCCCGTGTTACCGTATTTATCGGTGACATTGATAGGGGAGGTAGCATCGTTGCTTTGGTAAAAAATATCCGTTGAAAGTTTCCAGTCCGATGCGCTGTGGTTATACCAAAATCCGGCTTGTCTGGCCGAATCATTTCCGAAACTTCCGAAAAGAGTTCCATTCAGAGGTTTCATACTCTCTTGTGCATAGGTGATTACATTGATTGAGCCTGAATAACCGTTGACCCCCTCGATAAAACTTCCTGAGCCCCGTACGACCTCTATCCTTTTGATAAGCTCGATCGGAAAATCCAAATAGCCGTTATAACTATCATAGACTCTGTCATTAACGACGACACCGTCAATAGCAAGTTTGGTTTGCCCGTAGGTAAGAGGATTGGATCCACGAATAACGGTTGTACGATTATTCATCGTATCTCCCATCATATCGATTCCGGGAATAAGCATGAGTGCATCTTTGAGCGTGTGCGCACCGAACTTAAAAAGATCGTCATGTTCCCATACGGATAAAATAAAAGGTTGATAATCGATATTTTGATTGATTTGTGTTGCTAAATGTGCTGTTTGGGCCATATCTTCACTTAATGAAGTCGACACGGGAATACCATCAGCTTTTATACTCAAGGCAAGAAGAAAGAAAGAGGCGAAGAGGGTAAATTTTTTCACTGGTTACCTTGATTTTTTAAATATCTCATTTACAAGAGTACATCATGTTCAATAAATAGAAAAAGTATAAACAATTTAAAATATTTCGATTCTAATCTAAGAGAACGGTTCGATTTTTCCCCTCTTCTTTGGCGCGATACAACGCATCGTCTGCACGGGAAATTAAAAGATCATAGGTATCACCCGCATGATGTACTGTGGCTCCTACGCTTACGGTCATTTTGATTGTTTTTCCGGAGTATATCAGATGGCTTTGTTCGATTTTGGATCGAATCTTATCGGCGATGATAAAAGCTTGTTCTTTATCACATCGGTTTAACACAACCGTAAACTCTTCTCCGCCGTAACGGTATACTTTATCACCGTTTCGAAGAACAGATTTGATACTTTGCGCAAAAAAGTAAAGGACTTTATCCCCTGCGACGTGACCGTATTTATCATTAAGCGATTTAAAGTTGTCGGCATCAATCATCAGCAGTACCAAGGGGAGTTCTTTATGCTTTCCCGCTTTAATGGCATAAGTTAAATCTTCGATTAAACCTTTACGGTTGGTTACTTTTGTAAGTGGGTCAATAGTGAGTTCAGAAATGGTTTCTTGTAGCTCTGCGGTTAATTCGTCAATCTTCTTTTGCGCTTTTTTGAGTTCCAAAGACATGTTTTTTCCAAGCTCACTGAGCCCGTCAACGAAAGTAATACACCGTTCTATCCCATTTTCGGAGGCTTTGCTAATATAGTTTTCCTGTAATGTGGCAACGTGTGAAATATCCGCATGGCTTTCGATAAACGAGGCAATAGAGCGATGGGCAAGGTCAAGGTATCGGGCTAGATTATCATGGGACTCAAGTAAGAGATCATTTCTATCACCCATTTTTTTTCCTCATTGTTTTCTAGGGGTGATTGTAGCATTTTTCAGCTAATTTGTGGAGGAAGTCTAAGGGTTTGAGGAACGAATGGCGACACTAAAATTATAGGCTTTGGCATATATTTGATAAAGTTTTTCAGCGGTGAGATTGATTTTTGGCGCTAAATTTTCGATTAGAATCTGGATTTGATCTGTTTTTTCTAGCTTTTCGGTAATTAGTAATAATTTTCCTAAATAGCCTTCGCGTTTCAGCAATGCACTGATGATAGGTTGACCAAGATGGATCTTTTCAATAATTTCGGCCATGCTCAGATGTAAGTAAGCGTCGATGAGAGAGAGACTTCCCGTTAAAAATGCTTCATCTTCAAGTGCAGGTTTATCTAACGCTAGTACCAGCTCACGCATCATATTCGCCCGAAATTTTGCGGCATCGACAATAGCTTCTTGAAACATCTGTTCTTGGGCACCGGAATAGAGAAACAATCCGAGCCATGAACGCAGTCGTGAGGGGCCTAGGAGATTGAGTATTTGTTTAATGCTTGTGATTTCCTGCCTAAAAGAAAATTCAGCCGAGTTAATATAGCGTAAAAGATTAAAGGTTAGTTCCGGATAGAATGAAAATTTTTCACTTACGGTATTGATATCATCGGTAGCGTATAAAGTGTTAATGATATCGATAGCATTGATGACGGAAGGTTCGATTTTAACTCCGCTTATTACGGTCGGTTTTTCAAAAAAGTAGCCCTGAAAATAAGCAAAACCTGCTTTTTTACACTCTTCAAAAATCTCTATATTTTCTACTTTTTCAGCTAATAGCTTCACATTAAGTGAACTGAATTCTGCAGCGATAGCATCAATGCCCATAGCCATAGGTGCCAGCAAATCTATTTTTATAACATCGACATAGGGAAAAAGAGGCTTGAAATATTCGATATTTTCAGATTCGCAGGAAAAATCATCTAAGGCGAAGCGATATCCGAGTTCGTGGAGCTGACGTATTTTTTCAACTACTTCCGGAGTGACTTTGGTGTATTCTAAAATTTCAAAAACGAATTTAGATTTGGGAAGAGATAAAAAAACATCACTGAGTATAATTTGTTCGTCTACATTGATGTAACCTGTTTTTGTACCGATGATAGAAGAGAGGCCAATATTATGAATAAGATTTATAATAACACGTGCGGTAGCATTGGCATTGTTAGAGAAAACGGCACCGCTTGATTCGTGTGTACTTCGATAAAGAAGTTCATAAGATACACATTTTCCATCTTTATCGAATATAGGTTGTCTTCCGATAAAGATATCTGTTTTAATCATGCTAATACCTAAAATAGTGTTTCAATGTTTAATACTATATGTCAAGTATTATACACTGAAATTTTAGATTTTATTTATATCTTCTGTTAATTGAGCCCTTGTGAACTGTAAACATTACGCGGGTTCCAGAGAATCCATCCACAACTTCCGAAGGCTTCACTGGCTGCAATTTGCTCACGAATCTCTTTCGCTCCGTAGATACGGCGATCAAACGCATAATCACGAAACGCCTGCAACCATGGACGATAGGCTAACGGAGAGGTTCCTGATTTTTCAAGCGCTTTATCAAGAGATTGTTTGACCACTTCATAATTGGCCTTGACCGGATCTGGATGCCCTGGGATACCTGCATTAAACCCTGATGGGTAAAGCATCGGAGAGAGATAGTCGACATACGGTGAGAGGGCATCGACACGTTGACCGATCTCGATATCGGCATTATGCCAGCTGACGTATCCGAAAATATCGGCTGAGATGAAAACATTGTAGGGAGTTAGACGGGTACGAGCCGCTTCCAAAAAGCCGGAAATCGCTTTTACCCGCTCCGCTTGAGTATTTTCGACGGAAAATTTCACCCCTTTAGCATCCGGAAAACGGACGTAATCGAATTGGATTTCATCAAAACCCGCTTTAGCTGTCTCTTCAGCAATATCGATCATGTAGTTCCATGAATCTCTGCGTGAAGGATCGATCCAGTAAAGCCCCTCTTTGTCTTTAAACAAGCTGCCATCACTTTTACGAACACCCCAATTAGGATAGGCTGTGATAAGCGGTGTATCTTTAAACGTAACGATGCGTGCAATAGAGTAAATACCCTCTTTGCGAAGTTCTGACGTGAATTTTTTGATGTCTTTAAACAAGATTAATTCTTGTGCACCGATTTTATTGGCGATAGCGTTGTTTGTAGCAAAAGCAATTTGACCGCGATCCATTTTTATGTCAATGACCAGCGCGTTAATCTCGGTATTTTTGATAATTTCTTTTGCATTTCCCATGATTTTTCCATGAGTTGCACCAAAGCTGGAAAGATAGAGGGCTTTTGGTTGAAACGGTTGAAGATACATTCTTCCGCCGCTTTTGTAAAATTTGCGTTCGTACCCGATAGCACGTGCCCCGATAATAGGGGAAGACGGTACTTTGAACGCACCGTTACAATCGGTACGGTACTCTTTGGAACCGGAGATAATGATAGCGTTTGGAATAGGTTTTTGGGTCGTTTTATCGAATACGGTACCGATAGTGCTCGCTCCCCAAGTTAGCGTAGCTAATGTTACTAAAAGCGTTAATGCTTTCACTCTGTTCTCCCTGTTGAATCAATTGCGGTATCGTAGCAAAAAATAGTCCATAATGGGGAGGTTTGAAGCGATAAAATGTTAAAATGTATTAATACACTACCAAAAAGGTAATATCTACGATGTCATTTACGACTTTAGGGCTTAGTGCCCATCTGCTCGAAACTCTTTCCGAAAAAGGGTACAGCGAAGCGACTCCGATTCAAACACAGATTATCCCGCTCATTTTGCGTGGACGTGATGTTCTCGGAGCGGCACAAACGGGAACGGGTAAAACGGCTGCATTTGCCCTCCCGATCATCCAAAAACTAAACAGTGCAACTGAGGCTAAACAATCGAGTGCACGTGCTCTCGTGATTGTTCCGACGCGTGAGCTTGCTTCTCAAGTCGCATTCGCGATTGAATCGTATGCACAGGGACTTGAGATCAAATGTATCGCCCTTTATGGCGGGGCTAACATGGCGCGTCAAGCAAAAGAATTGGGGGAGGGGGTCGATATCATCGTTGCCACTCCGGGACGTCTTATCGAGCTGAACAAACAAGGACATGTTCCGTTGTCACGGATCGAGTTTCTGGTATTTGATGAAGCCGATACGATTTTCGATATGGGATTTATTCGTGAAGTAGGGCAGATCATTGATCTTCTCCCGCTGAATCGACAAAATATGCTTTTTTCGGCAACGATGACCCCAGCGGTAAAACAGCTAAGTGAAAAGATTCTCAAAAAACCTCTACTCGTCGAGGTTGATAACCTCAAAGCCGCCGATATGACCCTCCGACAAGTGGTTCATCCGGTTGAAAAAGAGCGTAAAAAAGAGTTATTATCATTTTTGATCGGTTCTAACAACTATCCGCAGGTCCTCGTCTTTACCCGAACCAAGGCCGAAGCGGATGAAGTAAGCACTGAGCTAAACGCCAGCGGTTTAAAAAATGTCGTTATCCACGGCGACAAAAAACATGGTGCACGCGATCGCGCCCTCACTGAATTTAGAGAAGGCTCTGCCCGTATTCTCGTTGCGACCGATATCGCAGCGCGCGGTTTGGACATCGAGGGATTGGATGTCGTAATTAACTATGATATCCCGCATGTCAGTACCGACTATCTTCACCGCATCGGACGTACGGGACGTGCGGGGAATGAGGGGCTCGCTATCACGCTTCTCTCCTCTGCTGAGCATATTTCATGGTCAAAAATCATCACGATGCTCGGTAAAAATGTCGAGACGATCTTGGTTCCGGGATTTGAACCCCCAGCCGATAACGCACTGGTAAAAACACGGGGTAAAAGTCTCTCCAAAGCAGACGAGAAAAAAGAAAAAACAGCCGGAGCATTCGGTAATAAGCGTAAAAAAGCTCCCGTTCAGCCGAAATTCGTCGGCAAGCGCGGCCCTCGCGTCGCACGTGAAGAACTCTCAGGAAAAGGAAATACTCCCGCCAGAGAGAGTGCCTTTGGGAATACGAAAAAACCTTCTCCTAAAAAATCGGGCGGACGGGGGAGATAATACCTCTCCTAGAAATCTGACATGCTGCAAATTTCCCACACCGTTAGTATCCCCGATTCTGAAATCGAGATAACCGCTATCCGTTCTCAGGGCGCAGGGGGGCAAAATGTCAACAAAGTCTCCACTGCGATTCACCTACGATTTGACATCAACGCCTCATCACTCCCCGATTTTTACAAAGAACGCCTCCTTGAGATCACTGACCACCGTATTACCAAAGACGGTGTTATCAACATTAAATCCCAAGAATCGAGAAGTCAGGAAGAGAATAAAGAAGCGGCGCTAGAGAGGCTCAAAGAGCTTATCAAAAGCGTCACCATCGTGCAAAAAAAGCGTCGCCCGACCAAACCGACCCGCAACTCACAGAAACGACGGATGGACAGTAAGACGAAGCATGGGAATACTAAGAAGATGCGGGGGAAAGTGGATAAGGGGGAGGGGTGAATTAGGATGCGAAATAACTCTGTGCTACAATCACACGAATAAAACCACCTCTACAGGATTTCTTATGAGCGCTATCGATTTCTCATCACTACCCCATACTCCCTGCTATATCTGCGAAGAGGCTCTTTTAGAGAAAAACCTCCAAGTGATGGAGCGGGTACAGAGAGAATCGGGTGCGAAGATCATCCTTGCTCTCAAAGGGTTTGCGATGTGGTCGACGTTTCCCCTCGTGGCGCAATATCTTCAAGGGTGTACCGCCAGCGGATTGCATGAGGCTAAACTTGCTCGCGAAAAGATGAACAAAGAGGTGCACACCTATTCACCCGCGTTCAAAGATGAAGACATAGACGAAATCGCTCGTATCAGCGACGACATCGTGTTTAATTCTCCCGCACAGTTCCACCGATATGTTGAGCGGGTCAAAGCTATAAATCCGAATATCTCCGTATCGCTTCGTGTCAATCCCGAATACTCCTCTTCCCCCGTCGACCTTTACAACCCGTGCGGCCTTTATAGCCGTTTAGGGACGACGTTAGCTAATTTCGATGATTCGATTGTCTCAAAACTTGACGGACTTAATTTTCATGCATTATGCGAGCAAAACGTAGATGCATTAGAAGGGGTACTCGAAGCGTTTGAAGCGAAGTTCGGCACATATATTGATGGGATGAAGTATGTCAATTTTGGAGGAGGGCACCATATTACCCGTGTTGACTACGATGTCGATCGTCTGATCGAGGTGATCCGTGCGTTTAAAGCACGACATAACGATATAACTGTCTATCTCGAACCGGGTGAAGCCATCGGATGGCAGACAGGGCCGTTGGTTGCATCGGTGCTTGACATTGTCCATAACGGGATGGATATCGCGATCCTTGACACTTCCGCCGAAGCCCATATGCCCGATACCCTCGCGATGCCGTACCGCGCTATGATTCGCGGCTCAGGAGAAGCGGGAGAGAAAGCATATACGTACCGTTTCGGCGGTAACACGTGTCTGGCTGGGGATATTATGGGGGATTATTCATTCGATGAGCCGCTCAGCGTTGGTGATAAGATCATCTTTGAAGATCAAATTCATTACACATTTGTGAAAAATACGACGTTTAACGGTATTAAGCTCCCATCCCTTGCGATCTGGACGAAAGAGGGAAAACTAGAGATAGTTCATGAATTCGGCTATGAGGATTATCGTAACCGTTTATCGTAGTGGAATAATTACCTTTTTGTAAGGGCGGTGGCGAGTGCTTCGGCAATGATTTCATAAGATTCTAGAACGGAAGCCATCTGTTCTAGATACGTTTGCAGCGATTTTTTCTCATAATCAAGCTTTCTTTGGCGTCGTGTGAGTTCACTCATCTTATTCGCAATACGGTTTTTAGCAAGATCGACTTGATTGGTAGTTTTTTTCTTTAATTCAAACAGTTCCGTCTGATGATAATTGAGTCTGTTAACCTGTGATTTTAAGGAGAGTGCTTCTTCGGGGGTAGCTCCCTTTTGACTTTTGACCTTTAAGATAGCCGCATCGTTTTCATTGATGGTATCTTGTAAATCGGTTAATTTATCTTGAATAACATCTTTATTATTTTTTTCGGTCGTCAATTCCAAGAGGCACTGATTTAACTCTTCTTCTACAACCGAGAGAGAATCCCTTTGTGAGACAATCTTCTGTTTGACTTGTTTGTATTGCATCATGACGGAGATAATAGAACTGTAGTTCCATTTTTGCTGCTTTGAATCGATAATAGCGTATTTTTGAATTTTATTACCGTTACTGTCAATAACAATTTCATCTGAAAAATATTTGATAAATGCTTCGGCATTTTTATCCCGTTTTTCAATAAAATGCAAGAGATTTTTTGCCGTATAGATGAAAATTCGGTGAAAGTGTTGTCGCAAAACGTATCCGGTGAACCCTTCGATTCTTTTTCTATCTTCTTCATTAATAATTTCGAGTAAAAGGATTTCAATCATGGAGCGAAAAACAGGTATAAAGGTTCGGGTAAAGGTGATATTGTCAATCACCCCAAAGTTTAGTTTTTCTGCGATAACCTCTCCTAAAATCGGTTCAATGTGGGTCCATGCACCTTCTGGAAAATAGGAGTTGTACATAGCTTCCATGAGTTCTACCGATTCACCGCCGAATCGTTTATCTACACCGTCGGGAAGTTTTTTAGGGGGAGTGTAATGACGTATCGTTATACGGCCGCGTAAAAAAAAGATAATATCTCGAGGATCGAGGTTGAATATTATATCGATTTGTTGTCGAGTGATTTGGCGTGCCGCATCATGATTATCGTCAAATTTAAGATGATTTTGGCATATAGGTTCACGAATGTTTTCGGGAATAGAGACCAAATAAGGGAGTGGGGAAAAATCAGATTTTCGCTCAAGCGCATTGAGTAAGAGGACGTTATTTTGATGAAGCATGCGATCGTATGCTTCAGGTTTTGAGGGATCTATAAAATTCTTTTTTAGAGCGAAAGAAGAAAAGGTTATTTGCAGATCAATCTCTTGGTAACTTTTGGCAAAATATTTGACCAATGCTTTTCGAATAGCCCCTTTTTTATCATTAAAAAGCGATTCATCTTCTTCAATTTTTAAGATGCTCAGAAGTGTTTTATACTGCGCTGTCGTATAGTCGAGTGCGTATAAATGTTTTGGTAAATTTTTATCAAGAATCGTAACAATCTCAGAAATAATGCGAGGATTCAATGCTCCCCCCCTTTTACCATCTTGAATGTGATCGCGGCAGATATCGCGTTATTGTAACTTAATAATGAAGCTTTGTTTTGGTAAGCTATATCAAATGCCGTACCATGGTCGACAGAAGTCCGTATTATGGGTAAACCGAGAGAAATATTGATCCCCTCATCAAAATAAAGTGCTTTGAGCGGTGCAAGACCCTGGTCGTGATACATTGCCGCAATCATCGAATAGCGCTCTCGAAAATGGGGTGTAAATGCAATATCAGGAACGATAGGCCCTATAAAAACTTCTTGACCTAACGTCTCATTAGCCTTTTGGATGGCCGCTTCGATAAAACGCTCTTCATCTCCCAGCACTCCGTGATCTCCTGCATGGGGATTTAGCCCTAATACGGCTATGGGTGTATGTTCGGTAGTTTGATGGAGTTGAAGTAAAAATGAGACTAAGGGATCAATTTGTATGTGCTTAGCTACTTCACGTAGGGGAATGTGTTCGGTGTAGAGGGCAACATAGAGTTTATTGCATCCGAGCATCATAATGGCATCGGATTGGAAGATATCACGCAATGCATCGGTATGCCCCACGTAATGGATACCTGCCATCATCCACGCTTCTTTGTGAATGGGTAGGGTAACGATGGCATCGACGTGATTGTTTTTGGCCAGTTCAACAGCCGCGATAAAAGAGTCATAACTGTATTGACCGCTTTGGGCAGATACTTTTCCGGCTTCGATAACAAATTCCCCTGGAACATTGAAGATCTGAAAATCATTGGGGATTTGGGTATGTAATAAATTTGCGGCTTGATGTGCCATGGTATAGTTAATACAATAGAGCGGATTGCAGAGTTGTTTAATCGTATTATGGGATTTAAGAATGATTTCAAACCCTATGCCGTTGAGATCACCGACACTGATCGCTAAGCGTTTTAACGTTGACATAGCGCTTTCATTTCTCTTACTGCTGAAGAGAGACCCGTAAAAACGGAACGTGCAATAATACTTTGACCGATATTGAGTTCTTCAATAGCATCGATATGGACGATAGGGAGGATATTTTGGTAATTCAATCCGTGACCTGCCGCGACTTTGAGCCCGAGTGAATGGGCATAATTCGCCGCATCGACAAGTGCACCGTATGCATTTTCCAACAGATTGTCCAAATCATGCCGTGAGAGGTTTTTCATTGACTCGATTGCATGATGGGAATGGGGTAATGCACTGTGACGCATAGCATAAAGATTTGCATAGCTTCCGGTATGGAGTTCTACCCATTCAGCGCCGAGCCGCTTAGACACTTCGATTGCTTCGCGTGTCGGATCGACAAAAAGGGAAACCTCAATTTCATTCGCTTTTAAATTTTTAATAGTATTTAAGATTGATTCGTAGTTTCCGACGACATCCAATCCCCCTTCGGTCGTAACTTCTTGGCGTTTTTCAGGCACTAGAGTCGCACGATGGGGATGCAAAGCGCATACTATATCGATGATGGAAGGCTCAATAGCACACTCCAGATTGACCGGAAGCGGCGAGCTTGCAATGATTTTGTGGGCATCATCGTCGTGGATATGACGACGATCTTCTCTCAAGTGAATCGTGATTTGGTCCGCACCGCTTTGGGCGCAGACTGCTAAGGCCATGAGCGGATCGGGATCATTAATTTTACGCGCTTCCCGCAAGACCGCGATATGATCGATATTGACTCCGAGGGTGATTTTAGCTTTGGCGACATGCATAAAAATCCTTTTTGAATTCAACAAATTTCCCCGCTAAGATCGCTTCGCGTGCTTGACGTACAAGCCAGAGATAGTAGTGGAGGTTATGAAGTGATGCAAGGCGAAAATAAGTCAGTTCTTTGGATCGGAAAAGATGGTGCAAGTAGGCACGACTGTAACGGCGGCACGTGTAGCACTGACAATCAGGATCAATCGGCTGGGTGTCGTATTTGTAGATAGCCCCTTTGATGTTTACTTTGCCGAATGTCGTAAAAAGTGTACCGTTACGGGCATTTCGGGTTGGCATTACACAGTCGAACATATCGACTCCCCGTTCGATGTTTTCGACTAAATCCTCAGGAGTTCCGACTCCCATAAGATAACGTGGTTTATCGTGAGGCATGAGCGGTGTCGTGTGTTCCACCGTATCGTACATAAGATTATTCGCTTCTCCGACGGAGAGCCCTCCGATGGCAAATCCGTCATAATCCATCGCACACAGCTCTTCCGCCGATTGGGTACGAAAATTGAAATCTGTCCCCCCTTGGATAATAGCAAAAATGTTTTGATTGATCCCGATCCCTTTGGTTTGGTTATTACGATGGTAATCAATCGACTGTTGCGCCCATTGGGTTGTTCTCTGAATTGAGGTCTTTATACGCTCTTGTGTTGCGGGGAGTGCCACGAGATCATCAAGGATCATCATAATATCGCTGTTAAGATTGTTTTGGATGTCGATTACTTTTTCAGGGGTAAAAAAATGTTTTGAACCGTCGATGTGACTGCGAAATTCGATTCCGCTTTCCGTAGGTTTTGAAATATCGCTCAGGCTAAATGCTTGAAATCCGCCGCTGTCGGTCAAAAAACTGTTCGGATAAGTGGTGTAGTCGTGCAATCCGCCAAACTTTGCTACCGTTTCATCTCCGGGGCGGAGGTACATATGATAAGTATTGGCTAAAATAATTTGAGTATCTAAAAGCTCCGTCATGTCGGCCATATCAAGTGCTTTGATGCTCCCGACTGTTCCCACCGGCATAAAAATAGGGGTTTGGATGGTTGAATGTGCCGTGGTAATGGTGCACGCTCTGGCTTTGCCGCACGTAGCATCGACGTGAAATTGCATAAATGACCTTATTTTTTTTTGTTATTTTAGCGCATAACGAGCCGTTTGGACAACCCAATTTTGCTATAATATTAAAAATACTATAAATTAGGATTATAAATGAGTATTGAACACTCCCTTGCAGCCTTTGAAAAAGCCCAAAATCTTATCCCCGGTGGTGTAAACTCCCCCGTACGTGCCTTTAAAAGCGTCGGTGGAATTCCCCGTTTTATCGCACGGGGCGAAGGCGGTTATTTGATCGATATCGATGAAAATCGTTACGTCGATTATGTTCAGAGTTGGGGGCCACTCATCTTCGGACATCGTGATGAGTCTATCGAAAATGCCGTGATCGAAGCGGTCAAACACGGTCTTAGTTTCGGTGCTCCTACCGAAGCGGAGAGCGATTTGGCAGAACTTATTATCTCTATTTATGACTCAATCGAGAAAATTCGCTTTGTGAGTAGCGGAACCGAAGCGGTGATGAGTGCCATCCGTTTGGCTCGGGGATTTACGGGGCGTGATGATATCGTTAAATTCACGGGATGCTACCACGGACACAGTGACGCACTTCTCGTTCAAGCGGGTTCAGGTGCGGCTACATTCGGAACTCCTAGCTCTCCGGGGGTACCTGCCGATTTTACGAAACATACATTGTTGGCGGAATACAACAATATCGAGAGTGTCAAAGCGTGTTTCCAAGATAGTCCGGGGATCGCGTGTGTCATTATCGAGCCAATTGCGGGAAATATGGGACTCGTTCCCGCGACCAAAGATTTTCTCGCCGAACTGCGTGCCGTGTGTGACGAATACGGCGCATTGCTGATTTTTGACGAGGTTATGAGCGGTTTTCGTGCCTGTCTACATGGGGCGGAGAGCATTACGGGAACCAAACCTGATCTCGTGACACTCGGCAAAGTGATTGGCGGGGGTATGCCTGTCGGTGCTTTCGGCGGTCGTCGTGAGATTATGGCACATCTCTCTCCTGAGGGAGGCGTTTATCAGGCGGGAACTCTCAGCGGGAATCCTGTCGCAATGGCTGCTGGTCTTGCTTCGATCAACAAGCTCAAAGCCAATGCCCGTGTATTCGGGGTCCTTGAAGCGCGTGCTGTACGTTTAATGAGCGGTTTTTCTGAAGCGGCAGTGAAACATAATATCGGATTACAAACCGATGTCCGAGGGTCAATGTTCGGATTTTTCTTCTCCGATGATTCAGTCGGCAATTTTGCGGAAGCACTAAAAAGCGATACGGCACGTTTTGCCCGTTTTCATGCGGCAATGTTGGATGCGGGATTTTATTTTGCGTGCTCGCAGTTTGAGACGGGATTCATCTCCACCGCAACGACCGATATGATGATCGAAGAGACGATTGCTGCGGCGGATAAAATTTTTGGAGAGATGCAATGAGTGCAGAAGAGGAAAAACCGAGACTAAAACCGATCATCGAGGGGGCTGAAACACTTTCACTTGGTATTTCGATGGTAGTTGCTATCTTGATCGGTGTGGCGATAGGATTAGGGCTTAAAAAACTGACAGGTATCACGTGGCTTTTATGGGTAGGTGTCGCTATCGGTATTTTAGCGGCAATATTAAATATCTACAAAGCCTACAGCAAGCAATACAAAGAGTTCGAAAAGTTGGCGAAAGATCCACGCTACAATATGGGTAAATCCCAAAAAGATGACGATGACGATGATGAGGACTAAAGATGTTTAGTTTTCTGGTTGCGATGATCTCCTCGATGCTTATTGTTATGGGATCACTCTATTCCTATCGCAATATGATTCAAAGCCGTGTCGGGGATGTCAATGTAGACGATGTCAAAGATAGTATTGATATGATGGATGATCCGTATGATTTGTACGAAGAGGAACGTGAGTCAGAGATAACCGATATAAAAGAGATGATTAAAGAGGAAAAAGCGCGTCAAAAGAGCAATATTATCGAAAATACGACCAAAAATGCATCGGCTATGGTCTCTGTGTATCGATTAATACCGTATGCTTTTCTGATACTCGGCTTTGTTGGACTTGAAAATAGTCATGCGTTGAAAATAATACCCTATCTTCTCGGATTAGCGGCAGGGATACCTGTCGGGTATCTAATCGCTAAAAAACTATTTATTTCACAATCATAGGGACATTGATTGTGATTTTATTCTCTTTTTGATCAACGAAGAGATTGTTCTCTTCGGCTAAATGGGTAATTTCCGGTAAATATTTTCGAGTAATCGTATCGGCACAGATTTCAATAGAAAAGAGGGAATATTTTTCCCCTTCGAACTTGATATGTTCCCCGACACGGAAAAAGAGTCTTGTAAGAATTTTTTCATTGCCGTTCATAGACATATAAATTTTATTAAGTAGTTTGATAAAAATTTCGGTGTGAAGACGAATTTCAGGAATAGTCGGATCAAGTTCTTTTGGGTATTTCGTAGAAGAGCCGATTGAATTGGAACTGATACACAAATCGATTAACGTATAGACATTGACTAACTGACCGTTCGGTTTTTGGGCGGTAAATTGGAAAGAGGGGAGCTGATAAAGTCGGATGCCGATTTTTTCTTCATCTTCATACCCGACGGTAATACCAAAAAATTTGAAACGGCCGAATTCAAGTTCTAAAAAAGTGGTTTTAAATCCGAAGGAAGAGTTGGCGTACGTAGTCGCTATTTTATAGATAGCAGAAGCTTCAATTGCACCGAGGAGGTACTGTGCCTCGGTATTGAGCGATACGATTTTTCCGCCGGAGTTAAAAAGTATAAATGGATTAAAATCGTATTCAATCCATTGCTGATCGAATGTCATCAGTCCTCGATATAATTTTTGAGTTTACGACCCACTTTAGGGTGTTTAAGTTTTTTGATCGCACTGGATTCGATCTGACGGACACGCTCACGGGTAACGTTAAGCTCTTTACCGATCTCTTCAAGGGTACGGTCACTCTCATCGTCCATGATTCCGAAACGCATTTTGATAACTGCTTTTTCACGCTCATTGAGCTGTTCAAGAACACTTTCGATTTGGACTTTTAAATCATCTTTCAAGATAGCATCAGACGGTGAAAGTGACATTTTGTCTTCGATGAAATCACCGAAACGGCCGTCTTCTTCATTCCCGATAGGGGCTTCAAGCGAGATAGGCTCTTTGGTAATTTTGATAACGTTTTTAACTTTCTCAACCGACAAGCCAACTTCTTCCGCGATGGTTTCGACATCCGGCTCTTTTCCGTGTTCTTGGAGATGTTTACGCATAATTTTATTGATACGGTTGATTGTCTCGATCATATGGATCGGAATACGGATAGTACGGGCTTGGTCTGCGATAGCGCGGCTGATGGCTTGACGAATCCACCATGTTGCGTAGGTCGAAAATTTATACCCTTTTTGGTATTCGAATTTATCGACCGCTTTCATCAAACCGATATTTCCCTCTTGGATCAAATCGAGGAATGGGAGACCGCGGTTGGTGTAACGTTTTGCGATCGATACAACGAGACGGAGGTTCGATTTTGCCATACGGGTTTTGGAAACTTCAGAGATATTTTTACCCCGTTTGATTTGTTCCAAAATATCGGCCAGTTTGTCCGGCTCCATATTGAAGCCCCCTTTGGAAGCCTCTTTGGTTTGAATCAGTTTTTTGATCTCCATATAGGTGCTGACCATCGTCGCTTCAGGAACTTTAGTTGAAATCTCTTCTTTGGTCAAATCGCAGATTTTATTCAAAATCAACGTGTGATTCTTTTTAAGTTGATCGTTAAAAAGAGGGAGTTTGTACTCAAGACGTTTTAATTCACGATCAAACCCTTCATCACTGCGTAAGGCTGTTTCCATCGAGCGGACGAGTTCATTGATAAGTTTTGAGGTTGGTCCAAGATCAAGCAACGCTTCTTTAAGCATTTTTTTCTTGAAACTGACGTTTAGGAAAAAGAGAACATATTCCGCATCCATATCATCAATTGGACGCTCATCTAACATTTTCTCAGTCGCTTTAACCCACTCTTTTTTCGCTTTTTCGAGTGCTTTAAAGCTGGTTACCACTTTTTCTACCCGTTTTTTATCTTTGAGCGACGGAGCTTTTTCATTTGTTTCTTCTTCATCAGCATCATCATCGCTGTCGTCATCGCTCTCTTCTTCTTCTGCCTCTTCAAAACTTTTGAAAAGTTCTTTTACACGGCGTTCACGGTTGATAAGCGGGTCTTTGTAGTCAAGGATAAAATCGATCAAATACGGGACGGAGCAGATCGCATCGATAATAATCCCTTCCCCCATCTCCATACGTTTGGAGATTTCAACTTCTTCTTCTTTAGTGAGAAGGGGAATTTGACCCATTTCACGTAGGTACATACGTACGGGAGAATCCGAACGTGACCATTCAAGAAGTTCGTGTTGCTTGAGAATGTCAAACTCATCACCGCTTGCTTCTTCAATGTATTTAAGTTGAGCGGCACGTTTGGCCGCCGCTTCTTGCTGATTGAGCATCTTGGCATGCTCTGAAGAGGTAAAAAGGCAGATTTTATGTTTTTGTGCCAGTTTTAGGATATTTTTCGCTTGTGCAAGGGTGGGTTGCTTGTCAAAAGGATCAACAATTGTTTCATACGTGAGACAATTTTTGGATTTATGTTCGGTAAATAGGGTTTCGAGATGTTTATTTAGATCTTTGACACTCATACGAGGAGGACTCCCTTAACGTTAAAAAAGAGGTGGATTATACCGAAATTTTTCTTAAATAGCTTATGATACTTTTTATTTTGAGAATATTTATACTGTGGAACACTTGTTGCTATCAAAGTCTCAATACTCCACAAGGATGATAAATGCAGACCGGATATTATGCGGCGACAGGCGGGATGGTAGCGCAGTTTAATCGTATGGATACGATTGCTTCCAATCTTGCTAACGCCAATACGGCAGGGTATAAACGGGATCAATTGATCACGGGTGATTTTGCACGTTTATTTAAAACGGTACAAAGTGAGCTTCCGATTGCCAACCATACGGAAGAGGCAGCACAATATTTTAACCGCTCATTAAGTAGAGTGCCGCAAATTACTGATTCCTATACCGATCATACTTTGGGAGCAATGCAACGCACGGATAATACCTTTGATATGGCACTTTCTAAAGAGGGACAATTTTTCGCGGTTCAGACACCGCAGGGGATTCGCCTTACTCGTGATGGAACTTTTACTATTAACGATGAAGGCAAATTGGTAAATAAACAGGGGCATGAAGTTCTCTCTGCCGATAAAACACCGATTACTTTTACTCCGCAAGACAGTGTTATTACGATTGACAAAAATGGTCAAGTTTCAACCAATGTACCCGGTACGACTCAAATGGTAGCTAACAAAAAACTTTTGGTCATTGAACCGCAAAATATTCGAGATCTAAATAAAGAGGGTGAAAACCTTTATATCCCTGCTCCTGCCGATCCCCTTACCCCATTAGCGCAGAGCGGAAGTGTTATGCAGGGATTTGTCGAAAAGAGCAATGTTAATGCAGTCAATGAAATGATTGCACTTGTTGAAGCAAACCGTCTTGTCGGAATGTATCAAAAAGCGATGGATTCACAAATGAATGATCTAAACCGTGATGCGATTGAAAAACTCGCAGTAACACGTCGATAAGTTTAAGGAGATAAAACTATGATGCAATCACTTTACACCAGCTCTACCGGGATGCTGGCAATGCAGACTCAAATCGATACGACGGCGAATAATATTGCCAACGTTAACACCATGGGATACAAAAAGTCTCGTGCCGAGTTTGCCGATTTGATGTACAAAGTAATGACGTATGCCGGAACCTCTACCAGTGATACGACCAAATCACCGACAGGGATTGAAGTGGGTCTAGGGGTTCGTCCTACCGCGATCAATAAAATCTTTACCGAGGGGAGTTTGAAGCAAACCGATAACACACTCGATACGGCGATTACAGGAAAAGGGTTCTTTAAACTCGAACTCCCAAACGGAACGGAAGTGTATACCCGTAATGGTTCATTTAAAATCGATGAAAACGGTACGATTGTAAACTCCGACGGCTATAAATTGGTTCCGGAAGTAGTTATTCCTGAAGATGCTATCAACATTAGTATCGGAACCGACGGTATCGTCAGTGTTACCCAATCAGGTCAAGCACAGGCAACTCAAGTTGGACAAATTTCATTAACAAACTTTATTAATCCTGCCGGTTTGCATGCGATGGGGGATAATCTTTTTGTGGAGACCGACAGTTCAGGTCAGCCTGTTGAAGGGACTCCAGGAGTTGATGGATTAGGGAACATCCGACAAGGGTTTGTAGAGCTTTCAAACGTTCAATTAGTCGTTGAGCTTACGGATCTGATTACGGGGCAACGTGCATACGATGCCAACTCAAAAGTCATTACGACCAGTGATGAAATGCTGGCAACGACCAATAGTCTTAAACGATAATATTGATTCATATTAAAATCCCTTTTTTCGGGATTTAAAACTCTTTCAACACATCTTTGCTATAATCCAATCAATTTTACGTACCATAGGATTTTTGATGCAAAAAATTGAAGGCAAAGTTTGGAATTTCGGTAAAGATATTGATACTGACTTGATTATCGCTGCCCGTTATCTTAATACCTCAGACCCGAAAGAACTGGCTAAACATGTCATGGAGGATGCGGATCCTACATTTGTGAATAAAATGGTTCCGGGTGACATCATCGTCGCCGATGAGAACTTCGGATGCGGCTCTTCGCGTGAACATGCCCCTATCGCACTTAAGGCTGCGGGAGTTGCCGCGGTTATCGCACCGACATTTGCCCGTATTTTTTACCGCAATGCGTTTAATATGGGATTGCCGATTCTTGAACTTCCCGAAAGCTTAGAGATTAAAGAGGGTGAATCGGTCAGTATTGATATGGATGCGGGAACCATCACGAATACGACGAATGGAAAAGTATATAACTTTATCCCTATCCCGCCGTTTATGCAAGAACTTATTGCCGCAGGCGGTTTGATGAATTATGCAGAAGCCGAAATTGCCGCTCAGGAGAAATAGTTGATGAAAAGTTATAATATTGCATTGATCAAAGGGGACGGAATCGGTCCTGAAATCGTTGATGAAGCGGTTAAAGTTTTAGATGCGGTTGCGGCATGTGAGAATTTAGAGTTTAATTACCAAGAAGCTCTTATGGGTGGATGTGCTTATGATGTAACGGGTGATCCTTTGCCGCAAGAGACCATTGATATCTCTTTAGCAAGCGATGCAGTCCTTTTTGGAGCTATCGGCGGAACAAAATGGGATACTCTCCCGCGTGAGAAACGCCCTGAGAGCGGGTTGCTACGTTTTCGTAAAGAGCTCGGGGTATTCGCCAATCTCCGTCCTGCAAACGTCTATGATGAACTTGTCAATGCCAGCTCTCTCAAACCTGAAATCGTCAAAGGGGTCGATTTGATGGTCGTCCGTGAACTTATCGGCGGTATCTATTTCGGTGAACCGAAAGGGCGTGATGAGAATCGCGGATGGAACACGATGGTGTACACTCGTGATGAAGTGATCCGTATCGCTCATGTCGCGTTTAAAATCGCGATGGAACGTTCTAAACGTGTTTGCTCGGTGGATAAAGCGAATGTTTTGGATGTCAGCCAGCTTTGGCGTGAAGTGGTCGAAGAGGTTGCCAAAGAGTATCCAGAAGTAGAACTCTCTCATATGTATGTTGACAATGCGGCAATGCAGTTAATTCGTGATCCGAAACAATTTGATGTTATTCTGACCGGAAATATTTTTGGAGATATATTGAGCGATGAAGCAAGTATGCTCTCCGGCTCTATCGGCTTACTACCGTCAGCTTCAGTAGGGGCTAAAATCGGCGTGTATGAGCCTATCCACGGTTCAGCTCCTGATATCGCAGGGCAGGGGATTGCTAATCCGATTGCAACCATTGCAAGTGCATCAATGATGCTTCGATTTGCGCTGGGAGAAAATCGTGCCGCAGATCGCATTGATTATGGGATTAAGCATGCACTGGCTGAAGGGTATCGTACCAAAGATATCGCGGGATTCGGTGCTAAAGAAGTTTGTTCAACCAGCGAGATGGGTTCTATCATCGCGAATTTTGCTGCAAAATGCAAACTTTAACTCTCGCAAATATTTACGAGCTTCAAGGGCTTAAAGAAGATGCTCTTGAAATTTACAAAGAGATTTTAAAAAAAGATCCCTCTAATGCCGATGCAAAAATTGCTATTCGCCGACTTTCCGGTATGCGTAAAAAGTTTTTAGGGGTCAATAATGAAATGAAAACTTTTTTCATTGAGATGGAAGAAGAGGCTGAATTTATTCAATTTGAAAGGTGGTTGTTGCGCGCATGGAACTAAAAGATGTCATTTTATCTACATTAGCCGAAATTGAAGAGTTATCCACGGTGTCGGAACCTGTTGAGAATACGGAAGTATTGAAAATAAAAGAAAAACCGTTTCTTGCCCCTAAAGAAGAAATAATTCCTCAACACCCTAAGAGTGAAATTGTCCAAACTGTAATCGAAACAGTTCATGCCGTTCGTGATGATGAAGCTCGAATGCTTGAGGGGATCAGAGAACGGTTATTAGTTCTTTTTGAAGGGTTCCAATCACCGAATAACAAACAAATAGAAGCTAAAGTCGATTTGACACTTAACTTTTTTGAATATCTGCTTGCTACCATTGATAACCGTTTAGAGACGATTAAAGAATCGTAAATACGCGTATAATTTAGGATTAATGAATGAATGAACATTATAGAGTACTAATCCATTGTAATGATGAAAAAGGGCTAGTATACAAAGTATCCGGTATTTTTTATCACCGCAATCTGAATATTATCTCTAACAACGAATTTGTAGATAAAGCGCATAATAAATTTTTTATGCGAAGTGTTGTTGCCGGTGAAATCGCTCCTGATGTACTCAGAAGCGAACTTAGAGCAGTTCTGCCGGCAAATGCTCATTTAGAAGTGATTGCTCCCCGTAAAAAACGGGTTGTATTGATGGCAACGAAAGAATCCCATGCGTTGGGTGATATTTTAATCCGATACGAAGCGGGTGAACTCGATTGTCATATTATCGGTGTTGTTTCTAATTATGATTTGCTTGAACCGTTGGTTTCTAAATTTAATATCCCTTTTTATACGGTATCGCATGAGGGATGTGATCGAGATGAGCATGAGAAGCGTGTGATAGCTCAACTTTCACAACTCGGTGAGATTGATTATATTGTATTGGCAAAATATATGCGTATTTTAACTCCACAATTTGTGGAGGTATATGAAGATAAAATTATTAATATTCATCATTCGTTTCTTCCTGCTTTTATCGGTGCAAACCCTTACAAGCAAGCATATGAACGGGGTGTTAAAATTATTGGAGCAACAGCCCATTTTGTCAATAATCATCTTGATGAGGGGCCGATTATCGCTCAAGACGTTATTCATGTTAATCATGCTTACGGATGGGAAGAGATGCAACGATTGGGGCGTGATGTTGAAAAAATTGTGTTATCTAAAGCATTGAAACTGGCATTGGAAGATCGTATTTTTGTTCATGCCAATAAAACGATTATTTTTTAAATGTTTAACATTGTTTTAGTTAATCCCCAAATTCCTAATAATACAGGTGCTATCGGGCGGCTTTGCGTCAATACGGCTTCATCACTTCATCTCATCAAACCGATAGGTTTTGATATTGATGAAAAAGCGGTTCGCCGTGCAGGTTTGGATTATTGGCATAAAATTGATTTACACGTATGGGATAATATCGATGAGTTTATGGCAGCTCATCCGGTGAGGGAACGTTTTTTCTTTGCCACCACTAAAACGGATCGTCCTTATTTTGAACAGGAGTTTGAAGAGGGAGATTACCTCTTTTTCGGAAGTGAGACCGCGGGTATCCCTTCTGAAATTTTAGAAGCGTATCCAAATCAGACAATGACGATTCCGATGACCAAAGAGGGGCGTAGTCTCAATCTTGCTATCAGCAGCGGAATCATCCTCTACGAAGCGATCAAACAAAATTTTAATTCTTACCGAAAGATGATGTAAAATGATGCAAATACTCGATACTCTAGTTGTCGTCCTACTGGCTCTTTTCTTAGTTTATATTTTTCGAGGATATCATCTTTCTCGTATGGAAAGAGATAATAAAGAGGATTAAAACAGTCTCTCTGCCCATCTCTCCATATTCATCTCGAACTTATCCATCCATCCGTTAGCTCTGCGAATTACCTTTGCCATTGTCTACTCCTTGAGTTATATTAGGCAAATAGTAGAATAGTTTGTAAAATAATGTAAAAAATATTTCATTTTGTCATAAAATATAAAATTATATGTCATAATACCTACAATACACTATCAATATATCAAAAGGATTTCAATATGAAAACATTCAGTGATATTGTCGAGACAATCAAAGATATCGTCTCTTCTGAATTTCCCGAAAAAAAAGTATTTGATAAAGATGTTGCAGAGCTATTGGATATTTCTCAAATGAATTTTGCGACGATGAAAAAGCGTAATAAAGTTCCTTTTACCGAATTACTCGATTTTTGCGCTAAGCGTTCGATTGCAATTAACTGGTTATTGTATAACCAATCTCCGGAAAGTCTGATTGAACCGACTAACCGTTTTTATATGGTTCGTTATTTCTCTTCGGTAAATGCCTCTGCAGGGGGAGGCGCTGACAATGAAGAATTAGAATATGAACCTCTGATGCTCGAAGATAATTTTGTCCTTTCTTTAGGCGGTGAAAAAGAGTTACGGCATATTGAAGCCATAAATGTATCGGGTGATTCGATGGAGCCCTCTTTTAGTTATAACGATATTATTTTTATAAATCGTTCTAAGACCGATATTAGTCGTGGAGGAATTTTTACGATTCGTACGGAACATGGGTTATTTATTAAGAGATTGCAAGTACGGATTGATGGTAAACTTGATATTATTTCGGATAATAAAGACTATCCGACTTACGTTGCTGCTAAAGATGAAGTTGAAATCATCGGAAGGGTCGTAGGGCGATTTGGCGGAGTTGAATAAAATTGGATATTGAAATGAAAACTACCTATTGGATGAGTGGAATCTTATTGATGGCATTAAGTGGGTGCAGTACCCATACACCTGTTATCTCCGCATCCAAAATGTTAACTTCTCTTCCAAAACTTGATGTAAATCAAAGTGTTTTAGATGATCCTTTCTGCTGTATGCTTCCTCAAGATCTTGATATGAAATTACCTGAGTTTGGCCCGAAAGTTAATGATTTGGAGCGATTTGAACAGTCAATGGCCCCTTATGCTGAACAAAACGGCATTGATCGAGAAAGTTTATTGGAAATACAAACAACATTTGGCGGACGCTATTTTTCTCCATGGGGTTATAATGCTCCTCCTCAAAAAGTTCAAGAGGTTATGTGGCCTTTGCGTGCATTTAGAGGAGGATATGGGAGTAACCTCAGACCTGTATCTCCTTCATGGTTCGAAGAGATAAAAAATATGAGTAATTTCGATGCATACGGCTCAATCAATAAAAAAGCGATTACCCTAAAATGGATGAACATACGGGCACTTCCTACCGATAAGCCGCTCTATAAAGATCCTTCAAAAGCAGGTGACGGTTATCCTTTTGACATTTTACAAAATAGCAGTGTTAATTACAATGAACCTATATTTGTCTCTCATACTTCAGACGATGGTGCGTGGAGTTATATTTTTACCAATAATGCTTCAGGTTGGGTCCCATCGGATGGTGTAAGTTTTATTGATGATGCGACGGCTTTATCGATTCAAAAATCGGAAAAAGTATTTATTACGAAAGATAATATTGCATTCCACGATGAGGCAAATCGATTTGCGGCCTATTCCCGAGTGGGAATGGTATTGCCATTGGATCGCGTGGAGGGTGAATATTATTATGTCAAAGCAGTTGATTTCAATAACACTATCAAAATCTTGTCTCTCCCTAAACATTCAGCACACGTTGGAGTAAGTCGATTAAATAAGAGTGACTTGATTGCAATCGGAACACAATTGCTCAAAAATACTTATGGATGGGGCGGTATGTACGGAGAGAGAGATTGCTCTTCCATGATACGCGATTTTATGACCCCTTTTGGGATTTGGCTTCCGAGAAATTCTGCATCGCAGTCTCGTAAGGGGGAAGTTGTCTCTTTTACAGGGCTAAGTGATGATGAAAAACTCTTTGCTATTAAAGAGTACGGTATTCCGTTTGAGACAATCCTCTATCTTAAAGGGCATGTATTGCTTTATGTTGGGACTTATCAAGAAAGTGTCATGGTAATGCATAACATTTGGGGAATTCGTACGATTGATAAACAGGGGAATAAGGGGCGTCATATCATTGGAAAAGCGGTTATTAGTACTTTAGAGTTGGGAGCTGAACTGGATGAGTTTGATCCGGCAATGAAATTGCTCACGCGGATAGAGAGTATGAATATCTTTACAAAAACTCCACTCACACTTACCCGTCAGGGCAAAACATTTATTAAAAAGAAATCTCTTTAATTTATCCCCGAATATCGAGAAGGGAACCGTACATCTCATCTTGTGTTCTTATAGTCTGAACATTGGATTGTGTTGCTTTTTCGATAACCATTTGATCGGTTAACTCTTTTGAAAGATCAGTTTGAGATTTTTCTCCGGCTTTTGCAGAGGCTTCGGCGGTATTCGCTTTGGTTCCTCCATTTTGTGTTTCACTGATTGTTGTATTTTGGGGGGCGAAACCGTCGGTATTGACATTAGCTACATTATGAGCATTATTATTCATCCATGTCTGATGGGAAGCGATGGAAGAGACGTTTGAGCTTATCATGGATAGCTCCTTTGTTTAAATGATGTATCAGTATAGAATCCATCACCTTAAACGGTGATAGAAAATAGAGATTAGTGTAAATCTGCGTTTAACTTGACTTCACGAGTTGAGCGTCGGATGAGCAATTGTCCCGTTGTGGAGTCTTGACGGTAGTGAATACCGTTCAGTCCTACCAAATCTTTCCCTTTAAAGCTCACTCCACTCAGTGTTTTTGATGGGTTGGCTTCTTGGATTTTTTGGAGTTCTTCGGCACTTACCGAAAATTTGGTTCCCGCCAACACGGCAATCCCCGCATCGACGATACATCCATCGCCTAAAGCAATACCGGTAACCGAATTGGCACCCAATAGAGTATTCTTTCCGATGGTAACAGGAATGCCGTCAGTACCACTGAGAACTCCGAGTATGGAAGCTCCTCCACCGACGTCTGAACCATCACCTACAACGGCAGAACTTGATATCCGCCCCTCAACCATGCTGACCCCCGTAGTTCCCGCATTGAAGTTGACATAGCTCGCGCCCGGCATGATTGTAGTACCTGCATGGAGTTGTGCGCCGAAACGGACTTTTGAGTCGTCTAATACTCGAGTATTGTTTGCAGGGATGATATGTTGGAGATAGCGTGGGAATTTATCGACGAAATCGATTTTCGGATATTCGTTGGCAAATTTGAGTTCGATTTCATTTTCACGGAGCCATTCGAGCTCTATCGGCTGACCGTCCGACCAAGCAACGTTGTGCAGTGCACCGAATGCACCGTTTAGGTTCAATGAACGAAGAGCCGCTTTGGAAGTAGAGAGGGCATAGAGTTTAAGGTAGGTTCCCTCGACGCTCGTACAAGCAACGTCATTGAAAAGGATAACGAGACGGAATTCACCATCACGCATACCGCGCTCTTTGATTTGGTTGTAAAGGGCTGAGATCACTTGGATATTTTTGTGTGCATCACCGTAAGCTTCGTCGGAGTAAGGGGTAAATGCGTTCAAACACCCCTCCAAAAATTTCAAGGTTACGGGGATGATTACTTCATCGGCATTAAAATCGATTACAAACCCTTGCTCTTGCGCATTTTTGATAAAGATTGCCGCACTGCCGAAGTTTTCGTTCCAGTTGATGTGCGGATAAGTTGCTTGGAGGATTTTTGAACCGTCAAGCTGACCGAAATCAACACGGCAAATACCGAATCCTAGTGGATTTTTGTATCCAGTGGTATTTTGAATCTCTTGAACGCATGCTTTAAAAGCGGCTTCGGTCTCTAAAATTTCCATATTTTCTCTCTTGGTGTAAAATTAATAGAGAATTTTACCATAAGAGCCTATGTATGGGTTGAATGTTGCGTGTTATACTACGATCATATTTTTGAATGGATTTATTATGGAACACTGGATTACTTTATTAAAAGCAAACGACTATCTCGGAATAAAAAAATACCTTAAAATCGGCGGAAATCCGAATGCGGCAGAAGAGAACGGTGAGTCGGTTATCTGTTTCGCAATGCGCTACCATTGTGAGGGTGAAATTTTAGATCTTTTGATCGAGCACGGGGCTGATTTGAATCATGTTGACAATGAGGGGGTAAGTGTTTTTGATGTAGCGGTCACTTACAATACTCTTGAGATAATCGAACGTTTGATTGACGGAGGATTTGATGTTAATCGTCCGACACGCCGTAGCGGATTTACCCCTTTGATGGGAGCCGTATGTTATGGTCGGATCGAAGTAATTAAAAAATTGATTGAAAAAGGTGTTGATATTACGGCAAGAGATAATCATGGACTCAGCGCACTTGATTTTGCCCGTAAAATGCACAAGAAATCGATTTTAGCTCTATTGCAAGGAGAAAAGAGTGGAACAGATTAAAACTTTTTTATTGCTTGGATCGCTGAGCATTTTACTTGTCTTTATCGGAGGATATCTCGGAGGGCAGGGGGGCATGCTCATTGCTTTGGTTATGGCCGGCGGTATGAACTTCTACGCTTACTATTTTTCCGATACGATGATTTTAAAACACTATAATGCTCAAGAAGTAGATCCCCGTGAAGCCCCGATGCTTTATCGTGTTGTTGAACGGCTGGTAGAACGGGCTGAAATCCCTATGCCGAAAGTTTACATCGTACATGATCATATACCCAATGCTTTTGCAACCGGGCGTAATCCTGAACATGCCGCAGTAGCGATAACAACAGGATTGCTTGAGTTACTGAATGAAGATGAAATAGAGGGGGTGATGGCACATGAACTTTCACATGTGCGTCATCGTGATATTCTCGTTGCAACTGTTGCGGCAACGATTGCGGGTGCGGTTGCATTTATCGCTAATATGCTTCAATTCGGAGCAATGTTCGGTAGTCGAAATAATCGTAACATAAATCCAATTATAATGATTGTGATGGCCATTTTGTTACCGGTTGCGGCCAGTATTATACAAATGACAATTAGCCGTTCCCGAGAGTTCATGGCGGATGAAGGGGCGGCACGTCTAACAGGGCATCCTGAATGGCTACAAAATGCGTTAGTAAAACTTACAAATTACAATGTACGAGGAGAAGTGCAGGGGGCGACTCCGGAGAATGCCCATATGTTGATTGTTAGTCCGTTTGAGGGTAAAAATTTTTCTTTTTCGAATCTTTTTCGTACCCATCCTACGACTCAGCAGAGGTTGGAGCGTTTGGAGGCTTTAAAGGAAGAATTATCAGCCGCAACTGAACAAAATAAACTTTATGACCGCCATTATGTTTAATAAAAATTATTATTCAGGTTCGATTTTGAGAGTGAAATGAGGTTTTCTCGACACTTTCTTTTTTGGGGTTTTTAGAAAAGTGTGACGATAAAGTATATAAATAATGGCACTGATTCCCAATCCAATAAGTAAAAAGCTCATTTTACCCATGTTCTCTCCTACATCCTTGATATGAAGTAAATCGGCTATTTAAATAAAATGTTTATTTTTAATTATTTTTGGTGATTTTATACGGGATAGATTTTGATTCTAAGGCTTGAATAAAGAGATTAAAATTGTTGTGACATAAATTACTATCTTCTGATGCCACTGAAATCTCTACGATAGGATTTCCTCCGTTTATCATAGGGAGAGACGAAAATTCTACAGTTTGATCTATTTTTTCCATGACTTCAATCAGGGTGTTTTCAGAAGTTTGTGCGATTAATGTCAGGCGGTAGCAAAGTGATGCTTTTGGGTAAAAAGATTCTAGTGCTTCTTCGACCATCGGGTGAGACATCTCCGGGAACCCCGGCATAAAAAAATAGCGATTGTCGAGATTAAAGCCTGACATATTGTTGATAACATTGTGGAGGAGTTTGGAACTATTAGGCAAATACGCCATGTGGATGCGGTGCGGATAGGCCGCGTTAGCGAATCTCTCAATAATATCATGTGTAAATTGTTCATGTGGAACCAACACTCCGTCACTGAATACATCTGCGGCAATTTGGCGTGTCAGATCATCGGGGGTGGAACCGATTCCACCGAAGCTGAACATGACGGCGTGCGGATCATTTTTGATCATGGCAAAGGTATTATGGATCAAAAGAGGATCGTCTTTGATGATGAAAGAGGAGAAGAGGGTATGCCCGCGACGGAGCAGAGCATCACGAATAAAAAGAAAATGTTTATCTTCACGACGGCCATTGAGAATTTCGGAGCCGATGATGACGGCATAAAAATGGGGAGTTTTCATAAGAAGATTATAACACGAGATTCCCCTCGAAGGGGGAGAAGAAAAGTTATTTTAATTGTGAAAGAATTTCTTGCTCAACTGCATCGATTTTCTGAGTTCCGTCGATGGTGATGTATTTAACGGTGCTATCAGTAGCGGCTACACCTTGGTAGTAGTTGACAAGTGGAGCGGTTTGCTCGTGGTAGACACGGAGACGGTCAAGTACCACTTCGGCTTTATCATCAGCACGTTGTACGAGTTCTTCACCCGTTTCGTCATCTTTATCTTCCACTTTCGGCGGATTGAAAACGACGTGATAGGTTCGGCCTGAAGCGAGGTGGGCACGACGTCCTGACATACGCTCAACGATAACACTGTCGGCAACATCGATCTCGATTACGGCATCGATTGCTACACCCGCTTCTTTGAGTGCATCGGCTTGTGGCACGGTACGAGGGAAACCGTCAAGGAGAAAACCGTTTTTACAATCATCTTCCAATATGCGCTCTTTGACGAGACCGATAATGATCTCATCAGTGACAAGTTTGCCCGAATCCATAAATGATTTCGCCAATTTTCCCAGCTCGGTTCCCGCTTTAATCGCGGCGCGAAGCATATCGCCCGTAGAGATTTGAGGAATGCCGAATGTTTTTGTTAAAAACTGAGCTTGTGTCCCTTTTCCGGCACCCGGAGCACCCAAAAGAATGATTTTCATATTAATTCCTATTAATTAGATTTTTGATTCGATAAAAAGTTCCATCTCATCGACAATAGCGTCGACGGATCGTTCGCCGTCGATTTTTTTGAGAAGGTTTTTACTCTCATAAAAGCTTTGGATATTCGCTAACGGCTCGGTATAGACTTTCATTCGGTTGTTAAACACTTCGACTTTGTCATCCTCGCCGCGAGAACGTCCGAGGACGCGATCACGTGCTACCTTTTCACTCACAACGATTTCAATGACACTCACAAGTTCTACTTCGATATCGATAGTGAGGAATTTATCGAGTTCATTCATTTGCTCCAATGAACGAGGATAGCCGTCGAATAAAATAATATCCGAAGGGGCTGATTTGATCGCGCTGGTAATCGTGTCGATTGCGATCTCGATAGGGACGATAAGACCACGGCTGATAAAGCTGTGAATGAGTTGTCCGCGTTCTGATCCGCTGGCTACTTCTGCGCGGAGGAGATCACCGGTAGAGTAGTGGACGATTGCATCGTCGTTACGTTCGGCTATAATCTCCGCATCGGTTGTTTTACCCGATCCCGGCGCACCAATAATAAGGAAAAGTTTCTTCATTGCTTACTTGGTACTTTCGCGTAGGCGGATGTGAAGTTCACGGAGTTGTGTCAACTCGACCGGACTCGGTGCCTGCGTCATAATACAAGAGGCTTTTTGTGTTTTCGGGAATGCGATGACGTCACGTATACTATCTTTTTTAGACAATAGCATCATAAAACGGTCAAATCCGATAGCGAATCCGCCGTGCGGCGGTGCTCCGAATTTGAGCGCATCAAGGAGGAAGCCGAATTTCTCCTGAGCCTCTTCTTCGCCGATACCGAGGAGGGTGAAGATTTGCTCTTGAAGCGCTTGTTTGTGAATACGGATCGATCCGCCGCCGAGTTCGGTTCCGTTAAGAACGATATCGTAGGCAATCGATTCGATATCTTCGAGATGCTCGTGGTTCAAATCACGCGGCATAGTGAACGGATGGTGAAGGGCTTTGACACGACCCTCTTCGATTTCGAACATCGGGAAGTCAACAACCCAAACAAATTCGAAGCGATCTTTGTCGATCAGGTTCATTTTCTCATGTTCGGCGATGAAGATACGAAAACGTCCCATGTAATCCCACACGGTTTTTTTATCTCCTGCACCGAAGAAGACGACATCGCCCACTTCCATTCCGGTACGATCAACGAGGAGTTGTAAATCTTCAGGGGCGAAGAATTTCTCCAACGGTCCTTTGAGACCGTCCTCTTTCATTTGGAAGTAACCGAGACCTTTAGCCCCAAATTTACGGACGTAATCTTCGAAGCTTTTCATCTCACGTTTCGAGAAGGCTAAATCGGCACCCGGAACACGAAGCGCTTTGATACGGTTCATTTTAGGGTTAGCGGCAATCGCTGTAAAAATTTCGTTATCGCAGCGGGCGAAAATGTCGATCACATCAACCATTTTAAGATCGTATCTGAGATCGGGTTTGTCGGAACCGTACCACTCCATCGCATCGGAGTATTTGATACGGTTGAACGGTGTATGGACTTCGTGTCCTGCAGCAGCAAACATTCCGGTAATTAACTCTTCGGCGACACGGATAACGTCTTCTTGGTTACAGAAGCTCATCTCAACGTCGATTTGGGTAAATTCAGGCTGACGATCGGCACGCAAGTCTTCATCACGGAAACATTTCGCAATTTGGAAATAGCGATCAAATCCACCCACCATCAAGAGCTGTTTGAAAAGCTGAGGCGATTGAGGGAGGGCGTAGAATTCACCCTCGTGTACACGGCTCGGTACGAGATAGTCACGTGCACCCTCAGGGGTAGATTTGGTCAAAATCGGGGTTTCCACTTCCAAAAATCCAAGACGATCGAGTACGTTACGTGCAGCAATAGCCGCTTTTGAACGAAGCATAAAGGTGTTGTACATTGATGGATTGCGAAGATCAAGGTAGCGGTATTTCAGACGGATCTCTTCACCGACACTGTTGTCACCGATTCCGAATGGAACGGGCTCAGAGCGGTTTTCGATGATCAGCTCTTCGACAACCACTTCGATGGCACCGGTTTTGAGACGCGGATTGACGAGACCTTCGCCACGGTTACGGACACGTCCGTGAGCGATGAGGACGAATTCGTCACGTACTTCGCTGGCAAGCTTATGCGCGTGGGCATTGTCGGCAGGGTCACACACGAGTTGAATCAGACCGCTTTTATCACGTAAATCGATAAATACGATTCCTCCGTGGTCACGGTAGCTATTCGCCCAACCGCACAAGACGACGTTATCGCCTACGTTTGCTTCACTTAAATCGGTACAAAAATGACTTCTCAATGCAAAGTCCTTAGATTATATTTTTCGCAATTATAGCGGGTAGAAACTTTTGGTTTGATAATAGTGTTGAGTACACCGCTTGGCGGGTGTACTAAAAATTAAGCAGATTAACTTGATGGAGTATCGACAGCAGTGAAGAAGGTATTACTTTTTGCAGTTGTACGTGGAATCGGCTGGGTCAATGCTGATTCATCTTTTTCCCCCGTACGGATACGTTCGACTTCAAGAACCGGAGTAACCCACATTTTACCTGCACCGTGGCCTAAATCTTGTGTATGGGCACGGATTGCTTCCATTGTAATGTCTTTTGTTTTTTCATTGGAGACTACGACAAAAATCATTACTTTCGGATACAAATCGGGTGCGTTGTTTTTTTCGGCGATTCCAAGTGAACCTTTTCCGATTACTTCGGTAACCGTGACCCCTTCAATCTCATTATCGAACAGTTCTCGAAGAACATCATTTAAACAGTGACGGTTGAATACAGCAGTAATCTGAACCATTTTGGACTCCTTAAGGGTTTATGATAGTGTCATTATAGGTTGAATACAGGTGAGCATTCACCAGGGAGTTGATTATTTTATAGGCAACTCATTAAAAATTGAATGCATATTTGATTCTCAATCTGATGAATAACAAAAATGTAGTTTTTCAACTAGAACATCATTTGCAATGGTTCGATTAACGAAGATCCACTAAGGAGTTAACTATGGCACGAGATACACTGATCGGCGGAGCATTATGGGAAGAGTACTCATCTGAGGTGCAACGTCGGATGAATGATCCGATCAATATGGGTGAGATTACTCAAGAAGAAGCAGATGCTGCAGAGAAAAAACTTATTATTGCCGATTTCGGTGCAGAGAGCTGTGGGGATGCGGTGCGTTTGTACTGGATGATTGATCCTAAAAATGATGTGATTGTGAAAAGTCGATTTAAAAGTTTCGGATGCGGTACAGCGATTGCCAGCTCCGACATGATGGCAGAACTCTGTATGGAAAAAACAGTTGATGAAGCGTTGAAAATTACCAATATAGATGTAGAAAAAGCACTTCGTGATGAAGAAGATATTCCAGCCGTTCCGGGGCAAAAAATGCACTGTTCGGTAATGGCGTATGATGTGATTAAAAAAGCGGCATCGATCTATAAAGGGGTTGATATGTCGGAGTTTGAGACCGAATTTATCGTCTGTGAATGTGCCCGTGTTAGTCTTGATACGCTTAAAGAGGTGATCCGTCTTAATAAACTTGAAACAATTGAACAAATTACTGATTACACCAAAGCGGGTGGGTTTTGTAAATCGTGTATTAAACCGGGCGGGCATGAGAAAAAAGATGTCTATCTTGTCGATATGCTCTCCGAGATAACAGCTGAACTTCAAAAAGAGGCGATCAGCAAAAAAATCAAAGAAGCCAAAGGGGACGGAAACTTTAATGCGATGAGTTTGGTACAAAAACTCCGCAGTATTGAATCAATCCTCGAAGAGTACATCCGTCCTACACTCAAAGCTGACCATGGAGATGTTGAAGTGATCGATCTCAAAGAGATAGACGGTGAACACGAATTGTATATTCAATACAAAGGTGAGTGTATGAGCTGTTCGATGAATACCACGACTACCCTCGCCGGTATGCAGGATATGCTTAATTTCAAACTCAAAACTAACTTGCGAGTGATGGTGGTTTAATGTCACGGGCAACCAAAGAGGGGACATTCGGGTATCTAAAAAAATTCGGTAAATACTCTCGTGACTTTTACCGTTTTAACGGTGAATTGTTTTTTCCCTCTCTCGGAATCGGAACCTATAAAGCAGAACCGTACAAAGAAGATAATTACATTATCAATTTTGCCGAGGCAATCAAAACCGCATTGCGCAATGGTATCAACTTGGTCGATACGGCAATCAATTACCGCTACCAAATCAGTGAACGCGAGATCGGTGAAGCGTTGAATGAGATGTTTGCAGCGGGTGAAATTACACGTCAAGAGGTGATAATTGCTTCTAAAGCGGGATTTATCCCTTTAGATTTCCCTTTCCCTGAGAATCCATACAGTTGGATACAGCAAAATGTTATTCAAGCGGGACTGGCCTCAAAAGAGGAAATTGTTATTGATCAGCACTGTATGAGTCCTGATTTCTTACGCTGGAGTTGTGAACAATCTCTCAAAAATCTAGGTATTGAGACACTGGATATCTTCTATTTGCATAATCCTGAAACACAACTCGGTTATGTGGATCAAGAGACGTTTTACAGCCGTATTGAAGCAGCATTTACCCTTTTTGAAGCATTAATTAGAGAGAAAAAGATTGTCAGTTACGGAATTGCGGCATGGAACGGATTTTTATATGAAGCGGATCATACCGAATACGTTTCATTGGCAAAAATAGTTGAAATCGCCCGACGTATTGGAGGAGATAATCATGGCTTTAAATACATTCAGAGCCCTTTTAATCTTGCAAAACCGCATGCATACGGCTATTCAAATCAACAATGTGAGGACGGAATGTATTATCCTTTGATGCATGCATGTGCTTCTTATGGAATTACCTATTTGGGTTCTTCGCCGTTACTTCAAAAAAATCTTTTTAAGCGTCCGTTTGCTTCAAAAATCGGTGAATTGATGAGAACATCAGAATTAAACGATGTGGCGAGCGCATTGCAGTTTGCCCGTTCTGCCGGAGCAATTAGTGCGATATTCGGTGCGGTTGATCCTTTGCATGTTGTGGATAATGCGATTTTGGCATACCTGCCTGCCGCTTCTGCCGAGTCGATGAACAGCATGATGAGTGACAGTTATGCTGTATGATGTAATCGTCGTTGGAAGCGGTATCTCAGGACTCTATGCAGCGTTGTATGCTCGGCGGGCAGGTTTGCATGTGGCCCTAATTTGTAAGAGCACTCCGTTACGGTGCAATTCTGCCGTTGCATCTGGAGGGATCAATGCTGTCCTTCAAACGACACAGCATGATTCAATTCGTGATCATATTGCCGATACCTTAAAAGGGGCCGACAAGTTGGGACGTTTGTCTTCTGTCAGTGCAATGGCAACCGGCGGGGAAGAGATCATCAATGAACTAAGAGAGATGGGTGTCGTATTTGATACTCAAGAAAACGGTACCGTTGCTCAGCGCCCTTTTGGCGGAACTAAAGCAAAACGAACCTGTTATATTGCCGATAAAACAGGTTCATCAATTACTCAAACACTCCTCGTACAATGTCGTAAAGAGGGGGTAGAGATTTTACAGAACCACGTGATGCTCTCTATTGCTACGTTTAACGATAAACTTTCCGGCATAACTCTTTTGCGTAGACGTGATTCAAACGTCATCGCGTTTGCCTGTAAGTCTCTTATATTGGCGGGAGGAGGGTTCGCAGGTATTTATCGTGGACACTCGACCAACTCGCAAGAGGCCAGCGGGGATATTTTGGCTATTGCATTGCGGTCTAAAATGAGATTGGTAAATATGGAGTTTGTTCAATTCCATCCGACAACATTAGCAAATAGCGGAGCATTGATCAGTGAAGCGGCACGGGGTGAGGGAGCCTACATTGTTGATGAGAGCGGTGAGCGTTTCACGGATGAGTTGCAAACACGAGATAAGCTTTCTCGCGATATTGTTAAACATCAACTTTCCGGACATAGTGTTTATTTGGATTTCCGTCATTTGGGAGAAGAACTGATCGATAAAAAGCTTCCTTCCGCGCGTAAACATGCTCTTAACGGGGCAGGTATAGATATTCTTACCGAATTGTTACCTATAACACCCTCGGCCCATTACACCATGGGAGGGATTTGGAGCCGAAACGATACCTCTACCGATATCGATAATGTTTTTGTATGCGGTGAATGTGCCTACAGTGGGGTACACGGTGCTAATCGACTGGGAGGAAACAGTTTACTTGAAGCGGCCTATTTCGGTCGTGTAGCAGGGTTGGAAGCTGCTCGTGTGGCAAAAAGAGGGGAGTTCCATCCGATTGACTATGCCTTGGTGAATAAAGAATCCAGATACGTTGAGACTATTTTGGAAGGTGAAAATCGTTTTAACATCAATACGATGCGTCGCAATCTCGGTAATAATCTCTATAATAACGCAGGGGTATTTCGTACCCACGATTCTTTGGCCTCCTCTTTGGAATACATCCATTACCTGATGAAAATGTCATCAGGACTGTGTTGTATTAATAAAGAACGCAGTGATAATGTAGAATTATTGTCGATTATCGAATTTCGCAACTCGCTTACCGTTGCCGAAGCGATGGTAATGTCGGCATTGGGACGTGAAGAGTCACGGGGAAGCCATTACCGGAATGATTTTCCGGATAAAGATGATAAACATTATGAAGTCAATACCATAATCCGTCGTTTGACGAAGACCTTTTTACGAATCAGTTTCGAGGGGCACCTCTCTTCGGACTGGTGGCATCGAATACGAAAGTTTTTTCAAACCCAAATCGGGTAAAGAATTTAATATTATTAAATATAAGGAATATAAAATGGCAAAAGTAATGTTGCGTTACGATAGTAAAGGGGCGATTTCGTTTTATGTCGCTAAAAAAGATATGGAAGAGACCATTATCAAAAGTGAGTTTGATACGGAAGATAAATGGGGCGGAGAAGTGGAGCTTTCTAACGGTGAAACATGGTTTATCGAACCGTGTGTGAAAAAATTTCCTTCTGAAGTGGTTGCAGTTCGACGCGGTGACTGATTTCATTTTATGCCTATTTGAGTGAGAATAGGCACTCCTTCATGAAATTTCCTGGATACTATTTTTTTTGGCGGAATTTTACAATACATTTTGATTGAACTGTTTTATGATGTCTCCACAAAATCAAGGATTTTATGGATGAATATTGTATGGCATGAAAGCCCGTTTATCGATTCGATTTTCCATGTTCCGGTTGAAATGTATGAAATAGAGAATAACTTTTATTTTCGAGGTTCTCCATCCATACATGAACACATCATCCTAAATCAAAATTGTGCTGTTATAACATTTCGTTTGAATAATCAAATTTTTGAATTTGACAGCAATGTTGTTTGCGGAAAATTTACGCATCCTCCTAAAATCAAAATTATTTTTAAAGATACAAAACGAAAATTGACAGTTATACGACTGAATTCATACGGGATGTTTAAATTGACAAATTTGCCAATATCTTCTTTGGTTAATAGTATTATTGCTGGATCAAAAATTAGTATTGATTTGTCTGAAATGGTTGAGTCTGATCACTCAATACGTTGGATTGAATCGATGATGAATAAAGGTATTGATCATTACTCATACGACATAACACGTGAAATTATCCATTACATTGATGCTAATTTCCCTTATCTTCCCTCCAATATTACGAAAGTTGTCGCTAAAAAATTCGGTCTTTCTGAAAGTACATTGTTACGTTATTTTAAAAAATATATCGGGGTTAACCTTTCGACCTATTTTGTGACATTGAGACGAAAAAAGATGATACAGTCGATGTGCTATGATAAATACGATTCATTGAGTGTTCGTGAAAACGGCTATTATGATCAGTCCCATTTTCTAAATGATTTCAAACGGCTGTATGGAGTTCCGCTAAAGCAGTATTTTAATGAGATGCAAACCTTAAAAAGTAAAGCTCCTGATTTTATGAAATTTATGTATCAGTGTGATTTGGAACGGGCTATCTAAGGTGCTAGTATGATTGCGCAGATGCATGCACTTACGTATTCTATTCAGTTAGGGCACCTATTTAGTGAGGAGCATGATGTTTTTATATTTGAGAGTGATGCAGTATTGGGTGATGTATTTGATTCCTTTACCCAACACTGCCATGATGCTGTGCTTATTACTGAAAATGCCCTATGTATCGGAATCTTAACCCTTAAAGATATGATGCGCGTATTGCAAAATTTGGAAAATTTACTTTCTCCTGTTCGGGAGTTTATTGTATCTCCGCTACTTATTTTCGAATCAACTCAAAGCATTGGGGATGTTTTGGATTTACTCACAGATAACTCTAATGAAAAGATTGTTGTGAAAGATAATAATACGGTGATTGGTATTATGGACATCAAGGATCTTTTATCTTTGTGTTACTCAAATATTGCCCCATTAATAAAGCATGAATACGATTTAATTCATTCGGTGTTAGGTTTAGCAGAAGAGGGTGGCGATCGCCTTTTAAAACTTGCTACCACGGATCCCCTAACAGGGGTAGGAAACCGACGGCTTCTAGAGGAAGTTTTTAAAGCGCATCAATTGTTAGCGGATGTAGATCATTCCGTACCTTATTTACTTCTTTTTGATATTGATGATTTTAAACCAATTAATGATACATACGGGCACAATATAGGTGACAGTGTTTTAAAAGAACTAACCACCTTGGTGAGTAGTTCTATACGTAAATCGGATATTCTTGTTCGTTGGGGGGGAGAAGAGTTTGCTATATTATTTCGTTATTCCGATGCAGCGACCGTTTCAAAGATTGCTGAACAAATCCGTCAACTCATTGATCAATACAACTTTGAGCTATACGTTCGTATTACATGCAGTTTCGGCTTCACCGCTGTTTATAAAGGAGAGAGCTTAAAAACAGTAATCGGACGTGCCGATCTCGCTTTGTATCGAGCAAAAGCAGAAGGGAAAAATACGATTCGAATGGAAAAACGTTAAACCTCTATCCCGTACTGTTTGATTTTATAGCCGATTTGGCGTGCACTCATCCCTAGCGCACGGGCTGCTTTTGTCTGTATACCGTGTGAATCGGTAAGTGCCTGGACAATGGAATCACGTTCTAGCTCTTGTAAGGTTTTTTTCGTCATCGGCCCCGATAGATGTGTTTCATGTTGAGGTATCGGCTGCGAGATCGGTTGCATAGGTGTTGGAGTTGCCATCGGCACGGATTCGCTTTGCATATAGAGCTTTTGATAATTAAAAGGGAGTACATGAGAGAGCATCTCCGGTTGGATATCCCCATCAGGACAGATCAGTACAATCCGCTCCATCGTATTTTGAAGTTCGCGGATATTACCCGGCCATGGATAATCGAGTAATAACTCCATTGCCCCTTTGGTAAAATGCATATTTTTACGGTGCTCTTTCATAAAACGGTGTAAATAATGTTCGATCAAAAGTTTCACATCCTCATACCGTTCACGTAAAGGGGGCAGGTTGATCGGAATGACATTGAGACGGTAAAATAAATCTTCTCTGAATTCCCCTTTGCGTACCATCTCTTCGAGATTTCGGTTGGTAGCGGCAACGAGTCGAACATTGGTTTTAATGGTTTTGTTCCCACCGACACGTTCAAACTCCTGCTCTTGCAAAATGCGAAGCAGTTTGACTTGGAGTGATGGGGTAATATCTCCGATTTCATCGAGGAACAATGTCCCACCGTCAGCCAACTCAAAACGCCCTTTACGCATCTCTCTCGCATCGGTAAAGGCTCCCTTCTCATGTCCGAAAAGTTCACTTTCAAGTAAGGTTTCACTGATTGCGGCACAGTTAAGTTTGATAAACGGCCCATTTTGACGACGGCTGAGATTATGGACGGCGGTTGCAATTAGCTCTTTACCTGTTCCCGTTTCACCACGAATTAAGATCGTTGCATCTGTAGGAGCTACGGTATTAATCATGCCGAATACTTGTTGCATTCGTGTGGAACGTCCTACAATGTTTTCAAATTTGTAGTCTTTTTGCATCTCTTCTTTGTAATAGGTTTTGAGTTCACTGAGAGACTCTTTCTCTTTTGTAATACTTTGTTGTACTTTCAATGCACCGACAAAAAGGGATCCGACTATGGTGAGCATGCGGACAATTTCATCGAAATTAAGTGGACTGCCTTTACCGATATTGGCAGAAATTACCCCGATTACTTCATCGTCTTGTAATAGCGGAACGGCAACATAAGAGACCATTTGCGTCGAGATATTTCCCATTTTATTGAGGTAATTGATGTTGTTGTGAATATTTTCGATGACGATAGGCTCACGGCTTTTAGCGGCCAAACCGGTTGCCCCTTCGCCAAAACGATACGTTGCCATTTTCTTTTGATACGGTTCTAAATCGATTGAGTTAAGGAGTTCGAGCTCATCCACATCTTCTTTTTTACGAAAGAGGGCACAGCGTTCCAAATAACCGTGTTGTTTGAGACGGCGCATAGCTTTTTCGACACTCTCAAGGATGTCCGTGGTACTGGTCAACATCACGGCAATGTCATACAAGAGATTGATCTCTTTATACGCAAAGGTGAGGCTACAGGTTTGACACTCTTCACGATTGGGGATGTTGGTTTCAAAAGTCATCATAATCTAATCTTTTTTATAAGTTATCTAGTATTTTAATACAAAAATGTCTAATGAATGATGATTCATGTGGATAAAAAATAGGCAACTTGTAGAACTGATTTTGCACATTACTTTTAAAATATCCCTAAAGGAGAAATTATGCAGATTACCGTTCATGGAACACCGACACTTTTAGAGGGAAAAGAGATGACTATATGGCGTGAAGCACCTGCTGCTCGTGTCATTAATCTTGACGGCAGTCAAAACGTCATTGGGATGATCGCTCCCACGGCACAACTGCTTATTGCTATCCCTTCACTCAAGACAGAAGTGTGTTCATTGGGTGCTAAAAAATTCAATGACCTTATCAAACAGTTTAAAAAGCTAAAAACAGTCATGATTACTACCGATGATGCAGAATTTGTGAACGATTTTGTAGCTCGTGAAGGAATCGATAGTGCTGAAATAGTAATCGATAGCAATCGGGACTTTGCAAAAAAATTCGGCTTACTGATAACGGAGGGGAAACTTAAAGATCGTCTTGCCCGTGCGGTGTTTGTTATCGATCAAGAGGGGATGATCAGCTACAAAGAGGTGGTTGCCGAGATTACGGATGAAGTGGATTACGATAAATGCATTGAAGCGGTTGATAAAGCGGCTAACTTCAAGAAAAAAGGGCACGACCACGAAAACTGGATGGGTGTCTAAAGAGATAAAGGATCTGTCATGGTAGAGCAATACATTACATGGTTGAACGAGCGGGGATTTCATCCCGATGATCTCGAATATCGTGGCTTCAACGGCAATACTCCGCTGCTTCTTGCCGCATTGGAAGGGAATGCCATGATGGTTTCTCGTCTTATTGAAGCGGGAGCAAATCTCTATGCAATTAATGATGATTTTAACGGGGTTCTTTTTAATGCCTGCTATGCGGCTTCTCCTGAAGTGATCCGCTTGTTGATTGAGGCGGGTGCCGATATTAATGATACGAATGAAGAGGGGACAACCGCACTGATGTATGCCGCTTCAGCTTCACGATTGGAGTGTGTTCAAATACTTCTAAAATTGGGAGCGGATACCTCTTTACAAAATGAAGACGGGTTTAGTGCTATTGAGCTGGCAACCAGTCGAGCGGTATTCAAGGAATTACGCAGTGCGTGAGGAGACACTCCTTACACCTCAACGTATTGCCGCTAAAACTACTTTTTTGGATTGGGATACCCAACCATCACTTTTTAAACATTATCCCCACTTTTGTTATCGAATAAAACTCTCCGATTTTCCCTCTCTGCAATGGCTTGAACATACACGTTGTATCACGGATGAACGCTCAGTAGGACAAAAGCCGTATTATCGCCTTAATATCCCTTCTGCAGGGAATCTCCATCCGATTGAGATTTATGTTCAGCTTCGTAATATAGCCGGAGTACTCAGCGGTATTTACCATCTGGATATTTTAAAGGGTGAGTTGGTGATGATAACGGAGATCGCGGGGGAAGGGATAGAACCGTTTTTGGGATTAGAACATCGGTTTAACGGAGCACTCTTAATGATGTCACTTGTTCCGTTTCGCTCTAGCTGGAAGTATGGATTACGTGCTTGGCGCTATCTTTATCTTGATCTTGGTCATCAGATCGGTACGCTGGGCGCATCGGTAGAACATTTTGGGCTGACTCTAACAAAAATGTCTCCTCTTGAGGGGCTAAATACCGTTATGGGGATGGAAAATGATGAGGTTATTGGGGCAGTATATGGAATCGGCGAATCTTCATTACGCAGTGTTAAGCCACTTCATAAGCCTCTAATGAGTGTTCAGCCTACCGATTATACGGAACATAATAAAAAGCTGTACACTAGTATAGAATCGGTCTCTATCTATACAAACTTACCTGTATTCACTCACTATGAGGATTTTTTGAAACTTAATACTGCCCGCCGAAGTGCTAGAGAATTCAATGCATCGCTGATGCGTGATGAGGTGATAGTGGAGTTACTTAATCAACCATCTCCCGCAGGGTTAGAAATCGTTGCGATTGTCCTACAGGCACAAAGTATGCATTTGGGAGTATATCGTAGCGGGGAATGTGCCGTGAAGGGTAATTTTGTCTCTGAGTGTGTCCGTTTACTATTGGATCAGCGGTTTATTGCGGGGGCAAATATGGTATTATTGATTTATTCAGAGAATTTTTGTGCCTCCTCTCATATTGAAGCAGGAGTATATGCACAGAATCTCTATATGGCGTGTGAACATTATAACATCGGATGCAGCGGGATAGGGGCATTTTATGATGAAGAGGGTTCAGACTACTCAAGCAATCCACTGATATACGCAGTAGCTATAGGGGGAAAGAGATGATTATCGGTATTCCAAAAGAGATTAAAAAAGATGAGTTTCGTGTAGGAATGACCCCTGCGGGTGTTTTAGAGATGGTAAAAGCAGGTCATTCGGTATGTGTTGAAAAAAGTGCCGGAGTAGGGAGCGGTTTTGATGACTCTCTTTATGTTGCTTCAGGTGCAGTTATTTGGGAAAACGCTGATAATATTTATAGCGGGGCCGATATCATCATAAAAGTCAAAGAGCCGATAGAAGTGGAATACAATCGCCTTAAAGAGGGACAAATCTTATTTACCTATCTTCATCTTGCGGCAGATAAACGGTTGACTGAAGTGTTGTGTGCGAAAAAAATTACGGCTTTAGCCTATGAAACGCTCCGAGTAGGGCGACGATTGCCGTTGCTCGAACCGATGAGCGAGATTGCCGGACGGATGGCAACATTATTCGGTGCCGTCCATTTAGGACGCTATAACGGAGGAAGCGGACGATTACTAGGCGGAGCAGTAGGGGTAGAGCGTAACCGTGTAGTGGTTCTAGGTGCCGGGGTAGCTGGCAAATCGGCAGCCGATGCCGCCGCCGGTTTGGGTGCTGAAGTTATGATGCTTGATATCAATACCGAACGGCTTACCTATTTACGCGACGTTATGCCTGCAAATGTAACTATGCTTTATTCGACACACGATACCATATTAAATAGTATTAAAGATGCCGATTTGGTTATCGGAACGGTATTGGTAGCCGGTGCAAAAGCTCCTAAACTTGTGACTCGCGATATGCTCACACACATGAAAAAAGGGTCCGTCCTTGTCGATGTTTCCATCGATCAGGGTGGATGTTTCGAGAGTTCTTATCCTACTACACATTCAGCACCTACCTTTGAGGTAGGAGAAATTGTCCATTATTGTGTTGCTAATATGCCGGGGATGTATCCTCGTACTTCTACAGTTGCATTAACAAACGCAACTTTGCCGTATGCCCTTAAAATTGCTTCAACGCCGCTGGATATTTTGTTAAAAGATGAAATCTATTTAAGTGCATTGAACACGTTTAACGGGGATATTACCAATGAAGCGGTAGCCGTCGCTCACTCAATTTCCTATAAGGCTTTTGCATGAATGAAATGGATAAAGCACATGAGATACTAGCCATCTATCGTTTTTATAAAATGGATGGGAAGCTTTATCATTACGATGAAGATGATCGCCTTGATGAGCTGTTTGATGCGGTTGTGATGGCAATCAATGAGTGTGGTATTTTAAAGCCGCTTCTTCCTCGCGAAGAGTTCGTCGTGCCATGTCGCGGATTGTTGAACCAAGAACATGCTTGGCTACAGAGGTTTGAGCATCAAGATACCCGAGCCTTTTTTCTGAGTGATATTTATGATTTTTTGAAACTGTTTACGGGACGAACACAATTGCGGGTGAATTAATATCTTTAAATCACAAAAGCCCCGTCTCTATAGATCACTTCATCCCCGAGTGAAAACGTATGGGTATCGGCAAATACATCGACGTGGTAAAGTCCATCTCGGCGTTTAAATCCGGGTTTACCGTAGGTACCGTGTTTTGCCCCTAACGATATGTGAACCCCGCACATCCGCTCATACGTTCCCGTATCGGCTACTGTGCGTGTTTTACTAAAGGCTCGGTTAAGTCCGAAACCGAGTTCCCGTATCCAAACGACTCCCCCCTCATCTCGGCGTATATTGGAGAGGATCAGATCAAATGCGGGAGTCGAGTTTTCGCACGCAACCACTTGCCCCTCTTCGATGATGAGGGTGATAGGAGTTTCGGGCGTGTTGATTTTATACGTGACATCCCCGAAACAATATATTTTTACCCGTCCGTGAACGGCTCTGAGGTCTTGTGCTTCGGTAAAGACTTCCCCCAGAGGAAACTGGCCGCCCCAGTTAGGAAGACCTGTATAATCTCCGATATTGACTTTGGCAGATTCAAACGGTGAACCATAAACCAACAGCTCTCCGCCGCTGTCGAGTACCCCCATCGGTGCACTATCTATTTTCGACTGTAGGGTACGACCGAGAGGACGGTAATAGCCCTTGTCATATTCCAGCGAATCGATAAAATACGACGCTTCATCGTCCGACATACGGCTTAGATGAGGATGCTCAATCACTTTGAGTTTGAGTTTAAAGAGCTCGACACGCAAGCGAAACGCATCGAGACGAAAATTGGTCGATTGGATTAATACCACCAAATCAGAAGGATTCAGCGCCTCTAAGAGTGCCCGAACTTCTTCAGGCTTATGTTCATCAAAATCGATTAATCGTGCATGGGGGAGGGCGCGCTTGTACCCCTCCATCAAAAGTGTTGCTATCAGACACCGTGTGTCATACACCACGACGGCATTCTCTGAATCGCTGTGATGAAATGCTTCACTCAAAAGACCATGGAGGTGCTTTGCGGTTCTTGCAATCAATTCTTCACTCTGCAATGGTTCTTCCTCACTTACAAAGAGTATTCTCTTTTATTAAGCGAATTATAGCCAACCCTCTTAACAAAATGCTACACTCGCATACCCGACTACACGGGAAGTATCTCCGCTTGCATCGGCACTGGTACAATAATCGAGGATAACACTCTGCAGTCCTTTTTTCTGTGCGACGGATAACATCGCTTCTACTCCTATCATTCCACACGCTTCACACCCTTGATGTAACGTATCCGTATTTTCATTTAGAATCGCTTTTAAACAGATTGCATCGAGTTCTTTTGCCCTATCGAGCGGATAGAAGTGGCTTAAATCGGTGCTGATGACAACTGCGGTATCTTTTTGAGCTAAACAATAATCGATAATCGGTTCAAGCAAAGAGGGCTCGGCGTACGCATAGACAAGTTCGATTATTTTTACTTCGGGAAAATAGTGTTTGATAAACGGCATCTGCACTTCGGTACTGTGCTCGTGATGTGCTTGGGGGAAATAGGGGAGGGCAAAAGCGCTTATTAAATCTTCACTAAGCGATCGGTTGATCGCAATATCTCCTAACGGGGTTTGATAAAACATCGTGTTCGCAATGCTAACCCCCTCAAACCCAACACGATGTGAGGGTCCGATGACAACAATAGTGTGAGGTTTATTTTCGTAAAGAATACGAAACGCGATATTCGCGGTAAACCCCGAATATATCCATCCTGCATGGGGTACGATAATCGCATTGGTGCGCAGAGAAGCAAAGCGTTCGATCGTATTGGGGTGAGAAGCTAAAATCGTATTGAAATGCTCTATCATCTTTTTGATTTCATCGGCATCGGCAGGATAAAAGCTTCCCGATACGCTCATATTTCTAAAACTCATCGGATCCCTCCTTATATTTTTGAACTTGATACGTATAGATATCGGGGTGATAAGCGAGAGGATCACTTCCTAATCCCGCCTTCACCCCTAAATGGGTAAAAAAAGATTCGAAATCGGTAAGTTCTTCCCACACTTGCGGTAGGAAAGTTGCTTGATAATTGCCCAAGCGTAAAATAACCCCATCGATACCCGAACGAATGATTTGAGCGAGGTCGATTCTATTTTGATACTCTACTTCATGCGGATCCGTTAAAATGGAAACTTCTATCGAAATCTTAGAAAACTCATCTTTATTCAGAGGAGAAAAACGGGGATCATGAAATGCGGCAGAGCGAGCATTCGATATCAAATCATCGATAAGAGGACGATGAGCAATAATCGATCCGATACATCCTCGTAACTGTTTCTCCAATGTCAAAGTTACAAAGGATGCCTTTTTTAATGAAAGCTCCGGATAAGCAGACATATAAGCACTTTTATTAACAGGTATATCATCAAAATGTTCCTGAATTGCTCTTCTAGCGATTTGAATATAAACCGAAGCGTCCATTTTTTTTACCTCACAGGAGTTTTTTTAGGGAAAATAGATGTTAAGAACAATTTTACACAACTTTTTAATCAAAATTCTTTGATAATTAGGTAAGATAGTACGATATAGAGTTATAAGAATTAGTAAACAAAGAAAAACAATGGACAGAAGATCGTTTTTATCGTTAGCGGTTGCATACAGCAGTTCCTTTGTATTAGGATCAGCAGAAGAGTTTATCCCTTCTTCTCGTTCAATAAAGCCCGTCTCTCCGGTTATAAAAACTTTATTAGATAAGTTGAATACCGTCCAAGATCATGTCGGATATGTGAAGTTTAATACGATCAGTTTCGATGAGATGCTAAAGATAGCTTTGCATTGTAAAAAAGGACTTACCCCTTCTGAAATTGGCTATATTGAAACCATCTTTTACAGTGATCCCCGCCGTTATGGATTTTATGGTGAGCGAACGGTACCGCGTTTAACGGCGGTAATTCCCGAAAAAGATATAGTATACATCAAAAAATCAGGACATTTTCTATTACGGGGTGCCGCAACTGAGAAGTATGCAACGATCAAATCCCTTATCGGTAAAGATCTTATCCTCACTTCCGGTGTTCGCGCACCAGTTAAACAACTCCATCTTTTTCTAAAAAAAATGGTGAGTGAGGGGGGCAATCTGCGGATGGCCTCTACTTCTATCGCTCCGCCAGGCTTTACATTTCACAGTGTCGGGGATTTCGATATCGGAAAAGTAGGTCTTGGTCACGGTAACTTTAGTGAAAAATTTCAAGAAACCGATGTTTTTAAAAAGCTTCATGACGGTGGATATATCACTATACGCTATACAAGCGGGAATCCTTACGGTGTACGCTATGAGCCGTGGCATATTAAGGTAACAAGCGGAAACGGGACTGCATAATCAAAATATCAAATGATATTTTGAATCGGTTCCGCTTCGTGCAAATAATTTCCTTGGAATAGCTCAATATCGAGTGATCGTACAATATCAAAAATATTTTCAGAATGGATAAATTCAGCTACAACTTTTATGTTTAGCTCTTTTGCCAGTGAAACGATTGACTTGACCGTTAGGTACGCATTTTCATCCGTATCGATATTCTGGATCAAACTGCCGTCTATTTTTAAAAAATTTGCTTTCATATTCACCAGATAGTTAAAATTAGAATATCCGCTCCCAAAATCGTCAATGGAGATTCTGCATCCAAACTCTTTTGCTTTTTGGATAAATTGGCAAATTTCACTATTCGATGAGTCAATTTGTTCACTCTCTACGAGTTCGATAATCACTCTTCCTTGCATTTTATAGGTCTCTATGGAATTAAAAAAGTAAGAAGTGACTTCATAATTGAGCATATCTTCAAACGTGATATTGATGGAAAAATCAAGAGTGTTATGTCGAAAATATTCAAAAACTCCTTCCATCATCTGCAAAGTAAGTTGAGTATATAAACCGGCTATTTTGGACTGTTCTAAGAATATCGTAGGGGAAATTATCCGATCGTGTTCATCGATGATACGCATTAATGTTTCAATTTTATAACTATTATCCAAGATATTGTGAATTTTTTGTCCGAAAGGTTTTATTTGCTTTTTAGTGATGGCCTTTTGAATCATTGCGGTTAACTCTTTTGATTTTTGCAGTTCATCCACGATTTGGGTATTGGTATTAAAGTTGATAAACGACATATGATGCTCTTTTGCATAATGCAAGGCAATATCACATTTTCTTCGAAGGTTCTCATCTCCTTGAGCGAGTGCAATGAATACATTTATGTTCAGTTTCAGCTCACCAATACTAAAGGGATCATTTTCGATACATCGGATAATCTTGCTCCGTTTTAATTGTATTTTTTCTTCATAATTTTCTAGGGAAAGGATTGCAAATTCATCTGCGGAGACTCTGTACGCTTTTTCATGATTTTCCAAGATACTGTTAAGCCTTTTTGAAAATATTTGTAAAATAGTATCTCCGATGTCGTAGCCGTACGATTCATTGATATTTCTAAATTTTTTGATATTGATAAGCATAAGGAGTTTTACCCCTTTGATTTCAAGATCTTCCGTGAGTTGTTGTCTATTAGGGAGACCCGTTAAAGGATCAGTGGTTTGTTGTATGATACGTTCGGTTTGAATGAAGTAGTCCTCAATGGCCCTTGCCACTTCTCCAATCTCATCTTTTTGGGATAAAAATTTTGATAATTTCTCACTCTCTTTTTTGTTGATCGTGTCGGTGATCTCCTTGAGTGGTCTGATAATAGTTCGAAATAAGATGTTTCCTAAGAAAAATAAAAAAATCAGACCCATGATGAAAATCAAATACAACTGATTTTTAAAAATATGATTAACGATTTCGGTCGTTGTCGAATTGAGTGTGATTCCCAAATGTGCTATATGTTTTTTATCGTAGGATAATAAGGGAAAAAAGAAATCGTAGTTTCCTGTTTCACTGGCAATCGATATACTTTGTTTAGTGATATTTTCCAGATCATCTATATATGCTTTGTCCCAGATTTTTCCGATAACATAATATCCTTGAGGAGTCGTTTTTCTATATGAGTCTGTTGAGGGTTGTATGGGGGCAGAAAATATTTGAATGAGTTTTCCATCTATCAATAAAAAATAGTTTGAAAAGAATACTTTTTTAGTATCTAAGGTAGAAAGCGGAATTTTATTTTTTAGACTCAAAATCTTACTATCATATTGGTTATAGTAGATAAGATTTTTATGATTATCGTATACTAACGTATAGTCGAATTTATAATTATGCATGGGTTCTTCAAGGTTGAATTTAGCCCATGTTTCATCTTTGGTTTTTAAAAAATCGATGAGTTCATCCCAATACGAATAATCGTAATTGATAATTTTATAGGGGCTACTTTTAAAGGATAATACTTCATTAAATGTTGATTGGAACTCATTAATCCTGATTTTTTTTAAAGTTTCCAGTTTTTGAGTATTGTATTGCCAAAAAAAGATGAGGATAATAAAAAATAGGGATATTAAAAAGGTGGTTGAGAATAATATTTTATTTTTTAAATTCATAATTCTATTTTCTCTTAATATCTAAAAATATTTATTATTGATTGTATCGTGGTAGTGTCGCAAATATGTTGCATTTAGTATCGATACAGTAAAACAATTTGTTATATATAAAAAAATATCAAGAGGGTTTTGTGAGTTTGAAGTGGTGACCCCAACGAGATTCGAACTCGTATGGCCAGAATGAAAATCTGGAATCCTAACCATTAGATGATGGGGCCGTATTAATAAGATCAGGTAAACCTGAGCTGAAATTATACAAATCTATTGCTGAAAAAAAGCTAAATTTGAAGAATGTTTTCCCGCATAGCGGGAAGAGGGGAGGTTAACTGTTGTAGAAAGAACGAAGAGCACGGATAATAACAGCATTTTTAGAGATGCTTTCCGCTTTTGCATTATCGTCGACCAATTCATAGACATCTAAAGGTAATGAGATTGAAAAAGTTTTAGTTTCAATTTTTTTACGCTTAGCCACTAAACTTGTGATGTTTTGAAGCATTTCAAGAATTTTCTTGGTATCGATCGGTTTTTGAATGAAGCTGTTTACGCCGACTTCGATTGATTCAGAGATTTTTTGAATGTCATTGCTTGCCGAGATAACAATAATGATTTGTGAAGGATTGATTGAACGGATACGGCGAGCAAGCTCAATACCATCGATTTCAGGCATGATGATATCAACGAAAATGATATCCGGATTGATTTTTTCATACATGCGAAGCGCTTCAGCTCCATTATAAGCAGAAGTTACTTCTGCAAAAAAGTTTTTGAAGGTTGAACTTAAAAGGTCATTGGCTACAACTTCGTCTTCAACTACCATAGCGGTTAGTTTTTTGGTCTGCTCGGTAAGCTGGATGAGATCTACGTTCGATGACATGTATATATCCTTTTTTTCAGCAACATGTTAAAAAATGTAGCTGTGGTTAATTGTTGTAATTATAGATCATATTTTTTAGCATTACCTTAAAAAAAACAATTTTAGGTAGAATTATTACAATAACCGTTTTTGTGATCAATATTGTTTAAACTGCTCAAGCCACTCTACGTTTGATTCATTTGTCTTTTCCTGCTGCCGTAATATAGATTCAATAATACTCAGTAGCGTTTGACGGTCTAAAAATTGTAAGAGATCAGGATTAATATGGGTTGGGCTGACCCCATCATAGCGGTTCAGGAGGTTTTCAATATCGAGGATAAGTTGTTCTTTTGTAGATTCCATATTAAAAGTGTAACTTAACTCAGCTGAATTCTATTTGGTTAACATAATATATATTATATTTAAAATATCTTTTGTACGGAAACCCGTATGTACACTGTTTTGTTATAAAGTATTTAGTTTTATGTAATCAAATATCTTACTATATGTAGTTCCCTTAAATCTATAAGTATTTTTTTACATAAACATCTATACACTGTTCTATAGATCAAGATTATAAAAAAAAATTATATGGTTATAAATGAAAAAAGATATATTTGAACTTACTTTTGAAGCAGCGGCTGTTGGAATAGCACATGTCGATGCAAATGGTAAGTGGATTCGAGCAAATGCACAGCTATGTATTTTTTTAGGATATAGTCCTGAAGAATTGTTTGAGTTAACTTTTCAAGATATTACCCATAAAGATGATCTTGCCTTTGATCTTAAACATACAAATCAACTCCTTCGAGGTGGTATTGATAGTTTTACCCTAGAAAAACGCTATATCCGCAAAGATGGTATGGAAACATGGGCACAGTTAACCGCATCCTGTGTTCGAGATTCAGAAGGAAAAATCGAGTACTTTATCTCCGTTATTGTAGATATCAATGAACGAAAACGACTTGAACACGATTTAAAAAGAGTGGAAGTGTCTTTCAATACTACTGGAGATGGGCTTTATTGGATCGATTTACAAGGTAATATTCTCCATGTAAATGATGCTGCTTGTAATATGCTAGGCTATACTTATAATGAGTTGACATCCATGAATATATCTGACTTAGACCCTAATGTAAATAAAACGAGATGGGAGGAAGTCATTCAGCATCTTAAAACTGTAAAATTTATTCAGCTTGAATCACTCCATTTACAAAAAAATGGTGAGGTTCAAGAAGTAGGTATTACCGGAAACTATTTTGTTGTAGATAATAAAGAATATATTTTTACTACTATAAGAGATTTAACGCAAACCAAACAGATTTTACGCGAGTTGGAACAATCAAATCAAAAATACAAAGAGAGTAATGATAATCTAAAAAGAGCCGAACATCTCGCTAAACTTGGACATTGGACACTAGATTTACAGAGTAATGCCCTCTTTTGGTCTGATGAGATATATAATATTTTTGATATCGACCAGAATAAGTTTATGGCAACGTATGAATCGTTTTTACATGCGATTCATCCAGAAGATCGAGAGATGGTCAATCAAGCCTACACCCGATCCCTAGCGACACAAGAAAGCTATCAAATCATTCACCGCTTGCTACTAGGCAATAAAATAAAATACGTTTTGGAACAGTGTGAAACTGTGTTCGATCCAGAAGGAACCCCTCTTTCATCTACAGGGACGGTTCAGGATATCACAGAGATGCATGAAACCCATCAATTATTTAAAATGCATACGCGTCAGGCACAAATGGGTGAAATGATCTCGATGATCGCGCACCAATGGAGACAGCCGCTTGCTATTATCAATGCTATCACATCTCAAATCAGAATGAAAGCGATGCTCTCTGAAGATGAAGATATAGCCTTAA
>Ga0209467_1000337_pt1 | contig 74305 bp, 63 predicted proteins | sample Higcelwee11metaG_FD_187175 | JGI IMG/M metagenome (GOLD analysis project Ga0209467, IMG submission 187175) | Freshwater pond sediment microbial communities from the University of Edinburgh, under environmental carbon perturbations - High... | ecosystem: Environmental > Aquatic > Freshwater >...
CCCATTGGATCAGTCTACCAATGGATCCTCAGACTGTGCAGTTCTTGGCGGAAAAGTGTGCACTTTGTGGCGAGAAAGTGTGTAGTTCTACTGGCTGATTTCTGTGTAGTTTACTTTACCATTTACATATATGAAGAAAATAACCTCTTTGGGTCTAATTATAGCGTTAACAGTTCCGTTTTTACTAACCTCCTCATGTAGTACAGTCGCCGATGCCAAGAAGGAACCGCAGGCGTGGGCCGTTCAGCGGGAAAGTGCATACTTCGAAACAAAAAAACTGGATATCGCCTCCCCGACAGCGGACCAGGATCTCATATACCGATTGACTGATTCCTGTGCCTCGGAGGATCAGATCGCGCTCCTTCTTACATACAGCAAGGTGAACTCGATGGATCGTGTAGAGGATGTGGTAATCTTGATGGATTCCGAAGGCACGGAGTTGTCACGCATATCGTTGGCACAGGCTGTGCAGGGTTTCAAACCTACGGCGATGGAATATATGGCGGATCAATCATTGGCGGTGTTGGGTACAACGGAAGCAGGCGCCTCGGAAATTCTTCTCTTTTCTGGATCCGACGGAACAATTACCCGGACGATACCATTAACAGACATATCGTTTTTTGTTTCAGACTTCTCGCCGATCCCAAACGGATGGGTTCTTCTCGGTTATAACGATATAGCCTTCGCGGACAATAGCGGCAAATCATACTTTACTGAGCCGCTGCAGATGTCGCTTTCTTCCGGTCTTATCATGGGTGAGAACAGCGTACGTCTTCTGGGATATATCAATGATAGTGTGCGGACACTGGTAACCATCCAAATGGATCAGCCAACGGTAACAACACTCTCTGGCTCTCAGATTCCTTGTATGGATGAAGTGAATCGTATGAGCTTCTTTTGGCAGGACGGTTATGCAAACTACGAACAGGCAGGAGTCTACAAATTCGATTTTGACAAGAAAACGGTATGCGAAATTGCCGACTGGAATCGTATTGACCTGCCTCCGACAGCAAGTCTGGGCACTTCCGGGTTATCTGTTTTGAACGACGATACCATGATACGGTATGAGTTTTCGATAGACGGGACAAGCAGTGACAAACTTATCCTTTTAAAGCATCGTGATGCTGATCCCAATACAAACAAGAAAGTCATAACGATTGGAGGATACTCTGCACGCACCGCTTTGATGGAACAGGCTATCTACCGGTACAACACAGGCGATCATGACTATCGTGTCCAGCTGGTTGACTATTACGATGTGTATCCAATTGGAGGAGATGCGACAGAGCTTGCGCAGGCCAATACCGAGATGATCAACGACATGAGCAACGGCAAAGGCGACGATATGTATACAGGACTTGAAATGGATTATGATGCATGGGGAAGAAACGGATTGCTTATGGATCTATCTGCGTTTCTGGCGGATGATCCGAATATTTCCATGGATAATTACTTGCCGATTCTAACCGATACATCAGGAAACGACGGAGAGCTGTACAAAGTATTCCCGGCATTTTCAATCTATGGATATGTCGGATACCAGGATGCAATCGGGAAAGATAGGGATCTTACCGTCAGCCGGATACTTGATCTGTCAAAGACTTTGCAGCCTGATCAGAATATGTTTCCGCCGGTCTTTCGTGAAAACTTAGGGATTGGCGCATTGCTTTATCGTTTTGACAGTTATCTTACGGACGACGGTTTTTCAATATCAGAAAAAGATTTTACAGATGTTCTCAACTATGCGAATTCTTTCGGTTTCAGCGACATTACCTCCGTTCAAGACATGAATGTTGGACAGGCTTATGTAACAGGTCAATTACTGTTTCAGGAAGCGACAATCGGTTCACCGATGGATTACTGGAGACTCGAACAAAGCGGAACATCGGAGATGGTATATTACGGAGTTCCTTCCGTATACGACAGTGCCCGGATTTGTTTTCCGGATACAATGATTGGCGTCTCGGCAGGAACCGAGGCACCGGAGGCATGCAGAGAATTCCTGGAGGTTCTATTGTCCGAAGAAGTTCAGGAAGTTGCTGTTCAAAATGGAAAAATCCCCGTTTTGAAGAGCGCTTTTGAGAATCAGATAACACAAGCAATGACACCGGAAGAGGGCAAGGACGCATCCAAGCCGATGACGGAAGAATCCGCAGAGCGATATCGGGAAAGTGTCAATTCCCTCAACTGTTTTATGAATATGAACATTAATCTATGGTGCATTTTTAGAGATGAAATACAATCCAATCTTATTGAGGGTAAGAGCATTTCGGATGCAAGGGGAATCATGTTAAATCGTGTGAACACATATATTGATGAAGGTAAAAGTTAAGGAAGAGGACAATTTGCCGGCCACGTGATTCATAGCCGAACGTTGGCCGATTTCTGCGTACCTGTTCCTCAGAGAGTCTCTTTTCAAGAAGAAATCGGAATATAGACATCGGTTTCGCAGTAGGTCGGTGAACAACTGCGAAGATCCATGCGTTCAAAATGGTACGGAGCCGACTGTGCGTGATTCGTGTAGGGGTACCAGTTCTGATCAATACGATCATAGAGCGCGCCTAGGTTCTGCATCGACAGCTGCTCGGGCGCGTGAAAACCGATATACCGGAATATGGCATAGGCTTGTGTCGGAAGAGTGCGGCAGAAGAGCGGCGCCGGAAGAGGCTGTTCATGGGCAATTTCCACGCTGGGCATATAGTAGTTTGCGATGTTGGCATTCTCGCCGTATGTAGATATGCCATAGTAAATGTGATCCTTGATCCGATCCGGGATCTTTTCGCGCAGATGCGTATGAAAGAAGAGGGCAAGCGTATTGGCCGTGATCTTTTCCAGATTCTCCCGGTGATTGATCAGCTCTTCCACACCGGCCACACAGAAGGCGGGCAGAACAGAGTATCGCGGACTCAGGAGGACACCCTGCGGCAGATCATAGATAAGGCCGCAGTCCAGCCGCTGGTCGATGGGAAGCTCTATTCTTTTCCGGCGGAATTCGGCCGGAGGCAGCCCGAAACGGCGCTTGAAGGCGCGCTGGTAGGACTGCTCGTATTCGAACTGATATTCTTCGGCGATGTCGATGATTTTGAGGTCGGTCTCAAGAAGCTCGGTGATGCTCGACGAGAGTCTTCGGCCCCGGACATACGACATCAGGGGTTGCCCCGTCAGGGAGCGGAAGAGGCGGTGAAGATGGTATTTGGACAGATGAAGACGCCCGGAGACATCGTCCAGCGTGAGCGGCTCTTTGAGGCTGCTCTCGATCATATTGACGGCTTCTTCGATCAGTGCCCGGCTTGCATTTCCCATGTTCTGGCCTCGCATTTTTGACTTTCTGACAGAAAGGATTGCGCTTTTTCGCGAAAAACAGCAAAAACAGCAAAAACGATTCGTTCTGCCATATAAATTTAGTATGTACTGTGAATAGAATACCGTCAATTACATGAAACGAAAGAGGGATTGAATATGCATCGACGCCTATATGCGATTCTTATTGCCGCAGCCATCCTGGGGACGGGACTGATCACGGGCTGTGACAGCAAAATAAAAGCTCCCGATAACACAGAAGGGACCGTTGTTACGGAACAAACGACGGTGCCGTCAGCAGCACAGTCAACCGCGCAATACGAAGCGGAGGCAACGGAACCTGCCGGGACGACAGAGGCTAAGCCGGATTATTACATCACGGAGGAAATCACTTCCAGGAATATTGCGGATAACAATGTGGTGGGAGATCCGGGTACGGAGAAAATCTATATATACCTGCCGCCGGATTATTATGACTCAGAAGAAGCCTATCCGGTTGTGTACTATCTTCACGGATTCGGCGAGACACCCGGAAACTTCCTTCTTAGTTCGAAGTCCCGTTTGAACAGTTTGTTCAGCGAGGGAGATAAGTCCTTTATTATGGTGGAAGTAGCAGGAAGCGGGTTCACAGGCGGCTCCTTCTACGTGAATTCTCCGGCATCCGGCAACTGGGAAGACTGCCTGATCGATGAGGTCATTCCTTATGTTGACGCGGGATATCGCACGCTGGCCAAGGCGGAGTCGCGCGGCATTTGCGGATTTTCGATGGGCGGATTCGGCGCGATGAATCTTGCGCTTCTGCACCCGGACGTTTTCGGGGCGGTGTATGCGATGAGCCCCGGCATCATGAAGGACGACGCCCTTCCGGAGGCGATGGATACATGGACCGGCGACGCTGCTTTTCAACAGGCATATGCGAGGGCGTTTGCCCCGGATCTTGAAGGAAGTACCTTCTACGGTGATATTCCCGTGCTTGACGGTTCGGAAGAAGACAATGCGATCGCAGCCAAGTGGTACAGCGGATTCGGCAACTGGAGTCAGAAACTGGACGCCTATCTTTCTCTGGAGACACCTCTTCGCGCGATCGGCATCAGCTACGGAACGAGCGACGGGTATACCTGGATTCCGACCGGATCCGCTTATTTTGCCGGGCTTCTTCGCGAAAAGGGCATCGACCCGATCGAGTTTGTTTTTGAAGGAGGACATTCGATGCCGGAAAACGCGATCAAGGATCATCTGGGCCCGTTCTTCCTTGAGAATCTGGCTTGGGATTGATGAGGGGCGGTGGGGGAGCGCTGCGATTTTTCCTGACGCTGACGGGCGGGCTGTATCCTGACGGTGATGGGCGGCAGAATACTTCCAATCGCTGACAGGGGGAAGGCATTTATTTGCAACTCAGATATGCGGCAATGAATTTGCTTTTATTCCGGGGCTGTCTCAAAAGACTTGTACGAAGTGTACTCTAAATGTTGGACGAAGAGTCTGGTATTTGGGGTACACTTCATTCTGCGCGGGAGGTGAGCCACCCGTTGAAAAAAGTGAGCCAGTACTCCGGAATGACAGACCAATCGGATGCAAAGCCGAGTCTAGTTGGTTTTTGGTGTGTATAATCCGGCCTCTGCAAACTGCACGCCCGTTCGAGAATTACACACCAAATCAAGCTTATTCCCATTTTGGTGTGTAATCCCGTCTCTGCGTACCACACACCGGCTCGAGAATTACACACCAAATCAAGCTTATTCCCATTTTGGTGTGTAATTCCGTCTCTGCGTACCACACGCCGGCTCGAGAATTACACACCAAATCAAGCATTTTCCCATTTTGGTGTGTAATCCCGTCTCTGCGTACCACACGCCGGCTCGAGAATTACACACCAAATCAAGCATCTTCCCATTTTGGTGTGTAATCCCGTCTCTGCGCACCACACACCGGCTCGAGAATTACACACCAAATCAAGCATTTTTCCATTTTGGTGTGTAATCCGCATCTCACCGCCCCACTATCACGGCTATCGCCTGCCACGGCATATAAGAACCCCGCAATCTCCTCGTCAGGGACTTTGCGGGGTCATATTCATTTGGTTTCTGCAGTTTTCACGAATAGGCCTTATCGCGCGTGAAGTTTTTTATCATTGACGAGCCTACTCAATCCGCATCTGAGTGCATTTGAGTAGGCCGGACTTATCATTCAACATTTTGGAGCACTTCGTTTTGAGGATGTCTCTTGTAAATGGATCAAGAGGCCGCTCAAGTGTCTGAATTCACTTCTCTTCGTAACAGCAAATGATTGATATAGCAAATTTTCATCAGCAAATCAATTATTTGCGCAAATCAGGAGGCGGGCATCTATTTCATGATGCTCTGCCTCCTGCCCCGGTTACTCCCACACGTCCATATCTTCTTTTTTGATGGAATGTTTTATCTGCTTACGAATTCCTACCGTGAGAAAGACCGTTCCCGACAGGACAAACAATGTTCCGAAAACGGAACAGATCCAGAAAGGCGCGTTTTTCGGCACGATGTAAGTCAACATTTGAACCAGGAGGATGATTCCCAGGACTGCTTGAGATACCCCGATGATGATTAGATATGCATAGCGTTTGCTAATTTGCTTATTGACTTCGCTATTGTCGGTGTACAGTTCCAACGGACCTTCTGCTGCGTTTTTCCGCAGGTACACCCGGCCGCCGTACTCCGCTGCAACGGAGATTCCGCTCTGCTCCAGAAAGGACAGATATTTCTTCTTCTTTTCGCCGGAGTAGTTTGGAAGATCGATTACATACCGGTACTTTGTCGGGGAGACATCTTCAAATTCATATTCTCCGTTCCGGTATCCGATGAGCATCAAGCCGCTGTCACCCTGCAGGTTCAGCCATTCCGCCTCTTTCTGGATGTCTATAAACGCTTTCTTAATGGTTGTCTTCATACGACGCCTCCTTTATTTGTTCTGCGTTTCGCAGAAGTTCTTTCAAACGGACAAGTTCTATCTCAAAGAACTGCTTTCCCGTTTCCGTGATCACATACTCTATTTTTCTGTCCTGCGGCTGGTTGTCCAACGACCGGATCCATCCCTTTTTCTGCAAGACGTCTAACGCCCCGTAAAGCGTACCGGCTCCAAGATTGACGCGTTGATTTGTCATGTCCAGAATGTCTTTCATAAGAGCATAGCCGTGTGCCGGGCGGTGGAGGCGAAGCAGAATATAGTAGATCGATTCTGAGAGCGCGCCGCTGTTTGCTGATCGTCCCATGGTTTCTCCTCTGTAGTACGTTTTTCGTTGTATCGATAAACGTACTATATCAAAAAACGTAATAGTCGTCAACCCTTTCCTAAATATTTTTTAGATCTATATCTGTCGGGTCCGAGTGCCGTGATATAATATGGAAAAAGCAATATCGAGGGAAATATGCAAACAATTTGCTGTCCTGCCTGTGGAGCTTCACTTGAATTGGATGATAATCTCATGTCCGCAAAATGCAAATTCTGCGGGAACATGATCGCCCTCTCGCCGAAAGATCTCGGTGTGGATATGATGACCTCCGAAGTGCTCGCCGAGATGTTTCACGGAGAGGCCGCCGGAGTCTTTCTCAAGCAGAAATTGGAAGAACTTAATCAGGATACGTATTGGAAGCAACACGCGCAAACGGTCACGTTCATCGCCGAGGATGATTCTGTCGTGGAGATCTCCTACGTCCATCACGTGGTTTCACGGAACACGTCGATCTTCATGGGGCGGTCGAATGTGTTCCTCCTGTTTTCCGATCCGAATGACGCACCGTGCTATATAGAAACGGCTTACTCTCTTAAGTACCCGCCCGACGATAAATACGACATGAAGCAGTTTTTCCCGGAAATCACACACCGGTTTACGCTTCGGGATCGCAGGGTTCTTGTGGTGATCTCCCGGGGCCGGGATGAGTATCCGCTCGTTTCGTTTCGTAAATTGCCGGATGTCCATGCCGCATGGATTGTAAGCCGTTTGGAGAATCTCTGCTGCCTGCTGCAATACAATGATCTTGTCTTGTCGGACATCGACATCCGGGATCTATACATCGATCCGAGTACGCACCAGGTATACCTTTACGGAGGCCTGTGGCGAGTACGGCGGACTTCGGAGCTTCGGGAGAATCCCTACGAAGCCGAACTGCTGGCCGTGCGCAGAATCGCGACCGAGACGATGGGCTTTTCGCGAATGGAAGACACCCGGAGCGCTGTTCCGGAGGATTTTTACACATTCCTGCTCGAAAAGCCGAAAGGCGACGCGTTTTCGGATTTCTCACAGTGGGATGTCTCGTTGATGCTGGCGTACGGGAAGCGTACTTTTCGCAAATTGGGTTTGAACGAAAGCACATTATATTGAGCGCGTAAGCATTGGGAAAGGAATTCAAGAATGGGACACGGAAGTTATACCAGCAGGGACTGGGCAAGTTTGCAGAGCAGCCGCAACATCAAAGCCGATTCGAAGGTAAGCGACCTGTATCAATCCAGAGGGATGAAGGCGATCTACGATCCGTCCAGGATCAAGATGAGGGAATCGCGGGACTCGAAGGATAATCCGCTTTCAACGGCGATTATCGTCGGTCTCGACGTGACCGGTTCCATGGGCTACCTGTCCGAGGAGATCGCGAAGAATTCGCTCAACAAGACGATGCTCGAAATCTACGATAAACAGCCGGTTACGAATCCGCATATTATGTTCCAGGCAATCGGCGACTCGAAGTCGGATCGCGCGCCCCTGCAGGCGACGCAATTTGAGGCGGATATCCGGATTGCCGAGCAGCTCCTGGATGTGTTTTTCGAGAGCGGCGGAGGCGGAAACGGCGGAGAGTCGTACTGCCTGTCATGGTATTTTGCAGACACACGCACGGATATCGACTGCTTTAATAAGCGCGGGAAAAAAGGTTATATTTTCACGATCGGTGACGAGTGCTGTCATGAGACACTGACCCGGGATGAAATCAAGCGCGTGTTCGGCGACGATGTGGAGCGCGATTATTCGGCGAAGGAGTTATATCAGTCCGCCGCGAAAAAATACAACATTTTTCACATCGTGATGAAGGCCGGCTCCTATAAGAACCAGAACAGCGGTCAGGCGTGGGCTAAATTGATTCCGGGGCACGTCATCGAGCTCGAGCCGGTTCAATTGAAATATCTCGCGGAGTTGTTCGTGTCCGTCATGCAGCTGCAGGAGGGCGGGAACAAGAAAGATATCGTCGAACAGTGGAAAGATTCGGAAACCCGTCTGGTCATCGCCGAGGCTCTCGGCGGGCTCGTGATCGGGGACCAGAAAAAGGGTTTCTTTAAATTCTGATGCGTAAAAGGATCACCGTTATTATCGGCAAAAATTTCGGCGACGAAGGGAAGGGTCTGGCGACTGATTTCTTTTCGGGGCAAGTAACTGATGCGCAATCGGGCGCTTTTTCCGAGGCGCAACCGGGCACGCAATCCGGCGAACAATTCGAGGCGCAAACCGGCGCGCTTGTAATCAAACACAACGGCGGCGCGCAGGCGGGTCATACCGTGGATCGGCCGGGCCGGAGATTTGTCTTTCATCAGCTCTCTTCCGGATCGTATCACGGAGTTCCGACCTTTCTCTCGGAGACTTTTCTTCCGGACCTTCTGAAACTGCCCGGGGAAGCGGAGGCGTTCCGCAAGGTGAACGGCCGGGTGCCGCCGATTCGGATCGACGGGCGGTGCCGGCTGACGACGGTTTTCGATGTGGTCCTTAACGCCTTTGCCGAAAGCGAAAGAGGCAAGGCGCGCCACGGCAGCTGCGGTATGGGGATTCACGAAACTGTGATCCGTAATGGGAACCCGGAATTTGCGCTGTCACTCGAAGAATTTGCGTCGTTTTCGCCGCGCGAAGCCGGCCTTTTCCTGGAGAAAATCCGAACCGGATATGTCCCGGAGCGGCTTCGGGAGTTATCTCTCAAAATGCGGGACGGCGACAATTGGTGTGATTTGTTAAGGGACCCCAATGTTGCGCACAACGCGGCAGACGCGATGACGGCGGGATTGGGATATATTTCGATTGTCCGGGACGTAAAGGCTCTTCTCCGGGGAACGGAGCACCTGATTTTCGAGGGGGCACAGGGTCTTCTGCTCGATCGGAACAACCAGGCCTTCATGCCGTACCTTACGCCCTCGGACACGGGAAGCAGAAATCCGTTCGAGCTTCTGAATGCATGTGAGATTCCATACAACAGGGACAATACGGAAGTTTGTTACGTGACGCGGTCGTACGTCACGCGGCACGGCGCGGGACCGCTGCCGCACGAGTGTGACCGGGATGATATAGCGCCCGGGATTCGGGACGAGACCAACGCGGAGAATGAGTGGCAGGAGTCCCTGCGCTTCGCGCGGCATCCCCTGGGAAGCGAGTTCACCCAGGCGATCGAGAAAGACAGAAGTCATTTCGAGGATGCGGAGAATCGCGAACTCTGTAAGGGAGCGAAGGTCTCGCTGATGGTCACCCACCTTAATGAGACCGACGGGAGAATCCAGTGCGCAGACGGGGACGTCGAGACAGGAATGGATCCGGGCGAAGACAGGTTCCGGTCCTTTTTCGATCGGATCTATACATCCGCCACTCCGTATGCCGCGGATATCCGGAGGATGAAGTAGGCGGCCGCGTGTGTCCTTGATCAAATCCTATAACAGGCTTGCAGGGTCAAGTCTGTTTCGGTTGCCCTATTAAGATAGTAGATACTGATTTTCCTTTAACGGATATATGGATTAAAATGGAATCAGAGTGGATTGTGTCCGCACAGAATGTCTATGCGGAAAAATCCGTCGGCGCAAGCCGGAATCATTCGAATTGGAGCCCTTGATGTCAAGTGGCTCTTGATCCCCGTTGGGAAAAGGAACCTCGCAATGAAGGGACTCTTCAGAAGCAATATCAAACGGATGCGGACGAATCTGTCGACGCTGATCTGGTTTGAAATACTGTATAAACTGCTGCTGGCTGTAACGCTATACCCGGCTCTTGTATATTTGCTGGATTTGGCGATTCACCGGGCGGGGATTCTCTATCTGACAAACCGCAATCTGCAGTCCTTCGTTACAAAGCCGTTATCGATCGTGATTCTTCTTGTCATTCTGATTCTGATTATCCTGTACTCGCTGTTTGAGATCGTGACCTTGACCATTCTTTCCGACTTTAACAGGCAGGGCATCAAAACAAACGTCGTCGATCTCTTTTTCGCGGGCCTCAGGAGACTGCCGCGATTTCTCCGCCCCGGAAATATTTTGTCGCTGCTATTGGTGCTCGTGACCGCAACCTTTTTCAATCTGCCGTTCGCGTCGACCGTCGTTTACCTGACCGGTATTCCGGATTATCTGAACACCTATTTCGGAAGCCACCACATCTTCTATATTCTGGCGGTTCCGTTCGGCGTGCTGCTTCTTCTGGTCTCGGGTGTTTTCCTGTTCAGCTTCCAGTACCAGATTCTCGAAAACATGAAATTCAAAGAAGCGCTGCGGCAGAGCCGAAAACTCCTCAAGGGGGAGACCGTGCGCGAGGTTTCCGGAATTCTGTGCCGGTATCTATTTCTCGCGCTTCTTTTTCTCCTGTTTTATGCCGTGCTGCTGCTCGCGGCGGCGTTCATCATCCGCGCGGTATCACCCGAAGCCGCCCGCGTCACAATCTACCTGACGACTTCGAGATACATCGGCAGCTTCTACGCGATCCTCCTGTACTTTTTCTTTACGCCATTCGGCTTCTCGATTATTGCCGGCATCTATTTTTCGCAAAAAGAAAAGCGCGGTGAAGTCTTGAATCCCTATCCGTATCGCGCATCACCCCGGAGACAAAGGCGCCTCGAAGACATCCTTCTCGCGGCGGCTCTTTTCGCGGGCATCGTCCTGAATTACGGCATGATCTTTGACACCGTGTCCGGCAATGTCCAGAGCAATATCCAGGCGATCCGCATGCCGATGATCAGCGCGCATCGCGGCAGCTCCGAACAGGCGCCCGAAAACACCCTGGCCGCGGTCGCCGCGGCGGCCGAAGACATGGCCGATTATGCCGAAATCGATGTCCGCGCCACAAGCGACGGCGTCGTTGTGCTTCTTCACGATGAGAACCTCAAACGGACGACCGGCATTAAAAAAATGATTTGGAACGTCACTTACGAAGACGCAAGCCAATTGAGCATGAGCAAATGGTATAACGGCAATCTGATCACGGAGAAGATCCCAACCCTCGACGAAGTCCTCAAATTCGCGAACAACCGAATCCGTCTCAATATCGAGATCAAAGCGTCGCCGCACAGCCCGGATCTCGTTAAATCCGTCGTAAACCTGATCCGCGAGAACGGATTCGAGGACCAATGTGTGATCACGAGCTTCGAGTACTCCGTCCTCTCCGAAGTGAAGGAACTCGATCCCAACCTGAAGACCGGCATCATCATAACCGCGGCGATCGCCAACTATACAAATCTCCCGGACGTCGATTTCTACAGCATGAGTTCCGTCTTCCTCTCGAAAAGCAAAGTCGAGAATCTTCACCTTCGCGGTTACGAAGTCTTCGCCTGGGGCGTCTACGATACGAACACGATGCGCCGTATGATCTCGATCGGTGTCGACAACATGATCGTATCCGATCCTCTCGTCGCGAAAAAAATCGTCTACGCCGAAAATGCGAATCTGATTGTCTTGCGAATCGCCGACGCTGTCTTCGGGCCGACGGATATAAAAGAGAAGAGCGTCGTGAAGATATTTCTGCCGTATTGGTGAGAAAATTTCACTTCTTCTCATTCTCAGGTCCTCGGACCTTCGGTCCTGCGGAAGTTCATTCGAAGAAGTGAAATTTTCTTCGTGGAGTTGGAGGGAAAGGGAAGATTCTGGATAATCTCTTGTGGCTGCACCTTCGGTCCTGCGGGAGTTTGTTGAAAAAATACACATCTTCTCACTCACAGCTGGGAGTTCGTAGGGAAAATCCCCCGTCCCGCTCTCTCACAGCTGGGAGTTCGTTCGCAGATGTTATTTTTCTTCATTTTGTTTGAGCGAGTGGGAAGATGGCGGGGGAATAGGAAGCATTCCACATACTCTTACTCGGATGAAAGAATCTGTATATTTGGGGATTTTCTTTATGGCGGCTTCGCCGCGCGGAAATGATGGTGGGGAGATGGGATGTGGGGGCCTTTTAGGTATTAAGTCAGCGACAAGTTTATCCGGTAATCTATTAACAACGCTGATCTGACGGAAGTAGATAATTAATTTGACTCGTCAATAAGGAATAACTTCACCGCCGATCTCAAATTCGATCATATCTGTATCGGAAACGATTTTAGAAATTTCACTGCGAATCTCATCACTCAAATTTTGTACTACAATTAAAACAGCATTGTTTTTCTCATCTACACCGTGACCAATCATGCCCATTTTGATCAATCGATCTGATTTGATCCATTCGTTATTTATTTGTTCATCTGCTGAAGCAAGTTCAGTGTATGTATATTTGACCTGCCTTACCTGAATGAAATTGAAGTCTAGTATGTCGGCATAAGTTTCAATGAATTCTTCAGGTTCACAAGTTACATAAACGACAAACGTATTTTGATCTTCTATGAATCGACCGGCATAGAAAGCATACTTCTCTGTTATGTTATTCTCATCCATTAGTTCGGTTTGTTCATCCACTCTGTTTTGAAATGCAAGGAGCGTGGAATTGTCAGAGACAGTGCTCTGTGTCTGATCTGAGATTGTAGAAATAGAACTATCTGAGGGGAGAGAATATAATGCCATCTGTTGATAGGAATCACCGGTTTTCTTTATTAGTAATAACCGTTGATCCCACAAATGCAATATGAATACGCTGCTCAATAAGATAACTATGGCGAGGCCTATGCTTGCGAGCAGCAATCGTCTCCCTCTGAACAGTTTTGGGTTCTGATAGGAAGGTTGATCGTTCGGTTCTTTGTTTTTATCAGGCAGTTCAAGTTTTAGGCTCTGTTGAATGGATACCCACTGATCCGGCAAATCAAGCCATGATTCATTGACCCATTTTATGACATCAGAGTGTTTTGCTTTTCTCGTCGTTTTCATTGTTAACACTCCTTTCAAACTGGCGTTTATGTGGTTCGGATAAAAAGACCTTTAATCGCGAAATTGCTTTTTGATATCTATATCGAACTGTACGATAAGGGATTTTAAGTAACTTTGAAATCTCCAAATGACTTAATCCAACAATTACCTTAAGAACGATAATGAGGGCATCGTCATGGCTCAGACAATCAAGTCCAGAGGTCAACGTAAGTTTTTCATCATAATCAACATTTGTAATTAAACAATCAGGCAATGGAGCGTCCTCAAAATCTTCTATTGAAAGGGTATGTTCTGCCGCTTTAGCATATCCAGAGATTGATTTCGCGCAATTGCGTAAATCCAAGCTTTAGGCCGACTTCCACTAGAGTAACTAGATGCATGTTCCCAAATTTTTAAAATCGTTTCTTGAAGAACATCTTCAGAAAAATGATAGTCATGCAAAATGGAATATGCCACAGCAAAAATTCCGCGCTTGCATTGATAATATAGCGCCTGCAGTGCTCTCTGGTCTCCGTTGCCTATTGAAAGAATCAACTGATCCAGATCTTTTGCTTCGTTTCTTTGGACGTCGCTCAAGTTTCTTTCCGTCATGGCATTGTCCTCCTAATACAATTAACGATCGAGACGACATGATTGACAATGTAATTGAAAATAATTAACCAATTTACCAATTAATAAAACTGTTTAAATTATTAAAAATATCGCACAAATTTGCATATCATTATTTGTATAAGCATAGTCTATTAAGACTTGATCCTGCAACTACGCAGTAAGATAAAAAGGCCGCCCACCTTTTATATTAGTGGAGAAGGATGTCGGCTTCGCCGCGCGAAGTTCTTTTCGCGAGGTAGAAATCAAGAGAAGTCGTCTTCTTGTCAGCTGATTCTGGTCGAAATTAGCGGACTCTACCACAGGTATACCGCCGAAACCGTGAATTCAACCTTGAAAGCTGTGGCGAGCCGGCCGCCTCGCTGTAAAATGATATCGTTAAACACGAATCAACATCTCGCCAAAGGAGAATTACATGAATCAAGAACGCATCGGTGCTTTTATCGCCCGCCTTCGGGCAGAGAAGAATCTTACCCAGAAAGATCTGGCCGGCCGGCTCGGCGTGACCGACAAAGCCGTCAGCAAATGGGAGAACGGGCGGTGCATGCCGGACATCCTGCTGCTTAAGCCGCTTTGCGCGGAGCTGGGCATCTCGATAAACGAATTGCTGAACGGAGAACGTGACGTCAGTGTAACAGAGACGGACGAGAACCTGTTCAAGATCCTGAAGGAGTACAAGCAGATGAAGAAGGTCAAGAATATCCTTGTCATCATCTCCATAGTGCTTCTTAGCTTGCTCGCTACGCTTATCGCGTACATCGTCCTGGGCGCGGCGGCGATCGGTCTGATGAGCTATGGCTTTCTTTCCGAAAAGCCTGTCGTCACGACAGATTCAGCTAAATACAGTTCTGTTATCGGATCTGAAGCCAAGGGCGATTACGACGAAAAGTGGGGGATGGATGAGTCTATTTTTCCCGAAAAACTGACCTCGAATATGGCGGTTAAAGATTTCAAAATGGTCTACTATAATCCCTTTGACGCGCAGTACCTAGGTTACCTTGTCGTCGATTATGATAAGACCGCTTATTCAGCCGAGATCGCCAGACTTAAGGGTCTTGGCATCGAGAATTATACGGGCTTCTACGGTGCGACCGGGTTCCCGGAGGACCAGCACCTCGTTGCCATGAACTCTGATCCTTATCAGGGCTTTGTTTATGCGATCACGGACGATGAAGATACAATTATCTATGTTGAACTCATCTTCTGCAATTACTTTTTCGATCTTGAGTACACCGATTACATCGACGCAGGTTATCTGCCGTCGGGCTTTGATGCGACCGATGATAATGCGTATCGAAAAGCAAGGATGGGGGAATAGAGGAAAATCCCCCCATCCCGCTCTCTCACAGCGGGGAGTTCGTAGGGAAAATCCCTCTCCCGCTTACTCACAGCTGGGAGTTCGTTCGCAGGAGGGGGATTTTCCGAATGGCGGCTTCGCCGCGCGGAAACGTTGGTGGAGCAGATTTTTGTGGATGCGTTTTTGATTATGGCGCGGGAGTTCGTTCGCAGATGTTATTTTTCTTCATTTTTGTTTGAGCGAGTGGGAAGCTGGCGGGGAATGGGACGTCTGCGGAATGCTTTTACGCGGTTGATCAGAATTGGTATATTTGGATTTTCGGATAACGGCTTCGCCGCGCGGAAGTGTTGAGAAAAATACACATCTTCTTACTCACGGCTCTTTTATTATGCGTATATAATTGTATTCTCCTTTTGCCTGGCTGAATTCCTCGAAGCTTGAATCGATTGTTAGCTTGATGGTGTCTTCGCATAACTCGACATTGGTTATTTCGCTTCTTAGACCGCCAATTTCTATTGAGGTGACGTTTTCAAGTTTGATTCGATTCATAGCATTATTTGCCGTGATGAATATGCTGCTCTCATTATCCGCCGGCTGTATGCTGTCAACTTTTATATAGTTGTAAACAACATCAAATACTTCGTTCACGGAAGCGCTCTCAATACAAAGGTCTGTATTGTCAAGCGGCTGACTTGTTATAGTTACTTCGCCATAACCATTGATCATTTGAATAGGTATCTGCACATCTCCTTGCGCCGGCAGATTAAATTGATCTCTTTCACTGTGATACAGAGCCGGGTTGTCGGACGTATTCAACACATTTACACAATAGAACCACATCAAGTAATTCGCAGGGGACGCGTCATTTTTGCTGGCGTTATATGACAAATTAACGTCTGCTACGCCGTTCATACTTGTATCGGCAGTGATTATTAACTTGCAGGTGGAATGATCAACATTTTGTATTTCTAAATGGACCTGATTACCCGGGATGCTTGTGTCTTCTTCTGTGTTCTCTTCCCAGAACAATTCGTAAGTATTTCCATACACAGGATGGTAATTCCTATAAAGTTCTCTGTAGAAAAACCAGTTTGCGCCCCTGATCCAATATTCCCAATCATACCGGCTATCCAGTATGGTGGCTGCATAATCGAAATTATTCTCGCGAAAACACTGAAGATATTCTTCTCTGGCACGTTCTCCAAGGACATGAATAATGTAATCACTTTTCGAAGGCTGGTACTGATCCGTAATGTCCTCAATCGCTGATGCATAGGTTGCGAAGACTTTCTTTTCTCCGAGAAACTCGGAAGTGTCTTGCAAATCATTGCCGTAAACAGTTAAGTAACCGCCCAATTCATCTATGTATACTCCCCGATCAGCAGCGTTGTATTTCTGAATCTGACGGTTAGAATCAGAAATGATCCACAAGCAGCTTGTGATGATTACTGCACCGACAGCATATTTCACGATCCGCTTTATTCTGTACTTCTTGAAAATTGGTAAGATATACCGCAGAGCTTCGAACAATAGAGTCAAGAAACACAGAGCATGCGATACTTCGCATAAAGTGCTCCCCGAAAGCAGTTTATACTCATTTGACGCAAGCAGTGCGGTCATATTTATAGCAGCCGGAACTGCATACCTTCTGACGGCAAACGAATCTCCTTTGTTCTGAAAGATCTTGACAATGTAATAGAGAATGAGCAAACCCTGCATAACGCTGATGGGTGACAAATCTATATCGAACAGGTAATAACTATGTTCGGTCAGATAATACCAGGTTTGATAACCGGCTGTTCCGAACGATTGATTCAACCACTCAAGCATATGGCCTTGCGTAAGAGCGCTAATACATATTCCAAGACTTATCAGACTAATAACAATATATTGAATTCCTCTGAGAAGGGCGCGCCGGAAACGATTCTCTCTGGCCCATACAACAATGCCAAGCATGATTCCAAAACATACCCAGCTACAGATGCCATAATCGTTTGAATATGCAAAGATTATTCCGCCAATCAAAGAATATCCTGCTATCTGAATTTCTTTCTTCTGTCGCTCGGATGCTTCTCTGTATTTTTTTATGTGTACAGCGAGATTTCTTCCCAGAAACAGGAGTAGGACAAAGAAAAGAGGAGCCGCACCGCGAATGAATCTGGCAGAATTGCCTGGTGACAAGCAGCAGTCAAGCACGGATTTAAAATTGGGCATGACAGATCCGTTGTTCAACATAGAGACGGATGAAATTACTGCTGTCATGATCAGTAAGGTAAAAATCCATGTCTGTTTCCAGGATTGCAGAATGCTTTTTCCTATACATAACGAAAAGAATGCAAATGTGAAAAAAGTCAGAAAGCTGAAGGCAGATAAACTGGCAGCAAAGGTTCCGCCAAAAATGGCCGTAGAGATACTGCCAAGTATCAAATGCCCAAAGCCCAGGTAAATGTTGTAGTCTCTAAACGGAACCTGCCCGCTTAAAGCCCTTCGAACCGGATTATAATTCTGCCATGTGCCATTTATAGGTTTGAAATTACATGTATATTGAGCGTCCATTGCATGCAAGAGGCAAATTGCCAGTATCAATAAGGCGCAGACAATTGGTATTTTATATTTATATATAAATTTAAGCATGACAATATCTCTCCGGAATTGTGCATAGAGTACTTTGGTGTCCTACACAGAACAAGAAATCATGACAACTATATATAAGAATTATCCACAAATCGAATAATAAGTCCAGTAATATTCGTCCATAGTGTATTCTGATTTTTTATAAATGAACTGAATTTTGTATATTAAATAGCAATTGTCCCGGAAAGTATTGTCTGACTTATATGTCCGGCTGCTATTTGAACCGTATTGCCAAATACGCGGTTATATGAAAACATGAGAGCCATATGAGAAAGTATGTTGTTTGTTTATTATTGACGGCGGCTTTGCTGCTCGGGTCGTGTGCCGGTCCGTTGTTTCCCGGGAGTCAGTCGCCGGTAGAGTCCACGGCGGAGATGACTGCCGCGGATCTTTCGGGTGCGGACGCGGAGTCATATGTACATCGGGAGCAGAACCTTCTTTTCCGTGACGGGGAGGAAGTGATGCTGCGCGCCGTCAATTTCGATAATCTTACGTGGTATTCCGATTCGGCGGGCGCCGAGCTGTTCTGCACGCTTCATCATGACGAATCGGATTTTGAGGCGGTTTCCGGGCTGGGGTTTAATGCCGTGCGATTTTTCCTGAAGTGGGATGACTTGTATTCGGATGCTGCGTGCAGCGTCCGGAGGGCCGCCGGGTGGGAGTGGCTTGGGCAGAACATGGACTGGGCGAAGGAGAATGATATTTACCTGATTCTTGATTTTCACTGCCCGTACGGCGGGTTCGGATCGACAGATGATGGCGTCTGGGATATTTGGACCGAGGAGGAGGCGCGAAAAGCGTTTATCCGCGCCTGGACGGATATCGCGTGTTTTTGCGCGGCGGAAACGATTGTCGCCGGGTATGATCTGATGAATGAGCCGTCGCTGCCGACGGACGGGGAGGAAATGTATCGCGGCCTCTTATCGGATGCGATTGAGGCTATTCGCGGGGTGGATCCGTTTCATCTGGTGATTGTGGAAGCGGCTGTCGGCATTGACGGAGTTGCGGAGAGCTGGCTTCGCCCGAACTGGGTTACGGTCGAAGAGAAGAATCTTATGTACTCGTTTCATTTCTACGAGCCGCTTGGGTTCACGCATGCGTTACCGGACGGGGCGCTTTCCGCGTTGAAGTATCCTTCTGATTCGTTTGACAGGGAGGATATGCTGGCGGCGATTGAAGACTGTATCGGCGCCGGGTTCCTTAAGGATTATCCGATTTTTCTCGGCGAATTCGGGTGCTCAGACTGGACGCCCGGCAGCGGTTCGGAGGATTGGATAAGGGATGTGTATGAGATCTGTGCCGGAAAAGGAATTCACACGGCGCTGTTTGCCTATCGGTCTTTCGAGGTTTTCGCGGATAAGGATGATTATTCGTTCGCAATCAGCCGGATGTATACGGGCGCGCCCGATGGCGACGGTATCGAGGAGGAATCGAACCGGGTGCTGGTGAATGTTCTGAATCCCTGAGGTATTCATTTGCCGAAGTCCTGTGCGTTTCTGCCGTCCCGGCGGAATCCTGTGTTGTTCGGGGTGCGTAAGGGTTCTGTTAATTATGGGGTGATTCTTTCGAAACTACCCGAAACTACCCTTTTGCGTAGTGGCTTCCAGTGGGTGCTTATATTAAACTTTCCCCAAAAGCGAATGTTCGTTATTGGCTTATAAGGAGGTTCTATATATGGGGATTGCAGATGCTTTGGGGGTCAGGGTCGAGAAGCTGAATCTTAAGGGGAATTACTCGATGGAGGAGCTTTTCGAGAAGATTAAAGAGATCTCATTCGAGGCCGGTACGCCGTCTCTTGTGAAGAATGGTTTCGCGTGGGTGATTGCGTTTCCGCAGCTGGACCGGAATAATCAGGTTCAGATTCTGGGAGCGAATGGCAAGTTCTCGGTGCAGCGAAGCGCGCAGCCGGCGGGCGTCGACAAGATGCTGACGAATATGGCGCTGGATAAGCTGACCGGCGGCTTGACGGGTTTTTCCGGCGCTTTCGGCGATACCAAGAAGCGCTGTATGGAGCTTGCGACGAAGACGGCCGAGACGATTAACGCTTTGGGTATTTGATCCTGAGCCGGGATTCCGGCTCGCGAACGATTATGAATCATTTGAATATGGAGGATTGCACATGAAATCGAAAACTGTAGCTCTTGTTCTTTCTATTTTTCTCGGAGAACTCGGTATTGACCGGTTCTATCTCGGCTATACGGGCCTTGGCGTTCTTAAGTTGATTACGGCCGGCGGTTTCGGCGTCTGGTGGCTGATTGACATCATTCTGATTCTTCTCGGAAAGGTTACGACGAAGGACGGGCAGGCTTTGAACTGACGCTTTTGTCGGGCGCGGGTTATCGAAATTCGCTGCCGTTTTAGGTTTTTTGGGGTGCGGACGAAGGGGAAGCGGTAATTGGTAAAGCTGCAAGGATTGCTTTAGGGTTGCCGCTTCCTTTATAATTATTATTCGGTGTTATTTTCGCGGTTTTCAAGGATCGGAACTGACACTAGACAAAATATTTAGGGGGCGCTAGGTATGGACGAGGTTGTGAAGGATTCGGTTGAGGTCACGAACGATACGGCTCAGGTCGAGGTGGAGTTGGTTAAGGTTAAGAAATCGAAGGACGTCGAACACATTCTGGAAATTGTCGTCGTTATTATGCTGGGTATTACCGCGCTCTTTACCGCGTGGGCCAGCTGGGTCGGCGCCTTGCACGGAGGCAATCAGGCCGGGAATTATACAAGCAGCAATAATCTCGCGTCGGAAGGCAATTCCGAATACAACGCGGGCGTGCAGAGCATGATGCAGGATATGCTGCTCTGGAATGATGTCAGTGATCTGCAGATTGATATTCTTTTCGCGCAGGAGCAGGGAGACGATGCGGCGGTCGCGCAAAGTGCGAACAAGCTGTTTTTCAAGCTGCAGGATAATCTCTCTGAATCGATGGCAACGGCAATCGGTTGGAGTTTTGATTATGTGAGCGACGATCCGACGGAAATTGTTTTGACCTGGATGCAAAAGGAAGAGGCCATGGTGTCACCGTTTACGGACGAGGCTTTTATCAGCTCGTATTTTGTTACGGCGAACGACCTTCTGGCACAGTCGGAAGCGGCGATGGCTCAGGGAAGCAAGGATAATACGGACGGCGATGCCTTCGGTCTTGTTACCGTAATCTACGGCGTCGTGCTGTTCCTGCTCGGCATTGCGGGGACTTTTAAGAGCAACAAGAATAAGTATGCGGTTATCACTGTTTCCATTGTCAGCTTCGTGATTGCTACGATCTATATGTTTACGATTCCGCTGCCGACGGGCTTCAGTATTACCAGCTTTTTCGGGATGTAAAGGTTCTGTTAATGGATAACAAGATTTCCGGTTATGAACCGGATACCTCATTTTTCATACGACCGGCGGCGGTCAACAGAAAAATGAGGGCGGCGCAGTCTTTGTCGCAGACGGTGTATCTCTACGGAGTCTCCGGCTGCGGCAAGACTGCGTTTCTCTGTGATTTCATGGGGAAGAGGAGCTTCCTCTATTTCTCTGCCGAGAATCTTAAGGAAGAGGATCTCCGGATCTCTTCCGCCCGTAAGCAGACGATTGTCGTGATTGACGATCTTCATCTCCTTCGGAACGACGAGCTTAAGGACTCCCTTAGGAAGAGTATTGAGGATCTTGCCGTGAGGTCCGATATCTGGCTTATCCTGTCCGGCAGGTGCCGTTTGCCGGCGTGGCTGACTCCGGTCTATTACCGCAGGGTTTTCGCGGTGATTGACGAGGAGGATTTTCTTCTGTCTAAAGAAGAAATTACAGAATATCTTTTCCTTTGGAATCTGCAGCCGGCCGACGAGGATTTGGACAAAATCGCGCACCTCTCGTTCGGTATCGGAGTCGTGGTGCGCCTGATCGCCATTGAGATGCAGGCGGGCGTGCCTTTTGACGATGCCGGCATCGAGAAGATGCGATGCCGTTACTGGGACTATATGGATTACCACGTTTACAACCAGTGGGATCTGGACATACATGATTTCTTGATGCAGGTCAGTATTGTTGATGAATTTGACCGTCGCCTGGCCGAGATGATCACCGGAAGAAACGATGTGGACAAGATGATCGGGCTGGCCGAGCAGCTTGGCTGTTTTCTCGAAAAGACGGAAGCCGCGGGAAGACGAACCGTCTATGAGATCCGCTTTTCCATGCGAAGATCGATGCGGCGGAGACTCCTTCGCATGTACCCGAAGGAGCGCCGTGAGCGCCTCTATTACAACGCGGGTCTTTACTACGAGCTGATGGATGACACACCCAACGCTCTTAAAATGTATGAGACCTGCCACGATATGGAGCGGATCGCGGACCTTCTCATCTCCAATGCCAGAAAAAATCCGGCGAGCGGTCATTATTATGAACTTCGGAAATATTACCTGGCGCTGTCGGAGGAGATGATCCTGGCAAGTGTCGAACTGATGGCCGGCATGAGCATGCTTCAGGCCATCCTTCTGAATATCGAGGAGAGTGAGCGCTGGTACGGCGAACTTCTTCGTGCCGGGGCGACCTTATCCGGCAGCGCGGCCAAGGCGGCCAAGGGGAAGCTTATTTATCTGGATATCGCACTTCCCCAGCGCAAGACCATGACGCTCCCGGAAATACTAAAGAACGCAGCGACCTTGATGACCAATCGCAGTATCAGTCTCCCGGAATTCTCCATAACGAGCAATCTTCCCTCGCAGATGAACGGCGGAAAAGATTTCTGCGGATGGAGCCGGAAAGACCGGGAACTCGCGAACCGCCTCGGAAAGGTTCTGGAGTTCGTCCTGGGCAAGTATGGAAAAGGTCTCATCAACATTGCTCTCGCGGAGAGTTATCTGGAGAAAGGCGGCGACAGTTATGAGATCGCCAATCTTGCGAACAAAGGCATGATGCAGGCACAGGCTGGCGGCAAAGTCGAACAGTGTTTTGTCGCGGCCGCCATGCTGGTCTGGCTCAGTGTCCTGAACGATCACGCCGAAGACGCACGCGAGCTCCTTGCCGGCTTCCGGAAAAAAGTTCTTCATGACGGCGCGGTACGTCTTCTCCCGAATCTCACGGCACTCGAGATCCGCGTCGCCCTCTACCAGAGCAAGACGGCGGAAGCTCTTGAATGGCTCGAACAGGCCCCGGACGAAGAAGCCGAAATACCCGCTATGGAACGGTTCCGCTTCCTTACGAAAGCTCGAATCTATCTTATGACCGGTCGTTATGAACGGGCCGTCAATCTCCTCCAGCGCCTTCTTTATTATGCCGACGTCATGGACCGGAGTTATATTCGGATGGAGGCGGGGCTTCTTTTAGCCATCGCCCGCTGCCGGACCGAGGATCCCTTATGGGATGAGATATTCGGGAAGGTTATGACCGAAGCCGAAAGCTATCATTTTGTGCGCCTCATATCCAGAGAAGGAGCCGCGGTAAACCGTATGCTCCGTGAGACCACGTGGGTATCCGGCGATCCGGAATATCTGCGCGCGGTCACGGCGGAGACGGAAAAAATAGCCAAAGCCTATCCCGGATATCTGAAGGCCGTCACCGAAGAAGCGGCCTTCAGCGAAAACGCGATCCGGATCCTGAAGCTTCAGGCCGAAGGGCTGACAACGGCCGATATTGCGGCCGAGCTGGGTCTTACAGTCGAGAATGTCAAATATCACAACAAACAGAATTTCCGGAAACTGGGCGTGAAAAGCAAGACCGCTGCCGTTACAGAGGCGCGAAAAAGAAAACTAATTTAGAAAATCCCCCGTCCCGCTTACTCACAGCGGGGAGTGAGTTCGCGTGAGGGGGATTTTCTCTTCATGGCGGCTTCGCCGCGCGGAATCGTTGATTGAGCAGATTTATGAGATGCGTTTTTGATACGAGTGGGAAGTTCATAGAGAAAAATGCACATCATCATTTTGTTTGAGCGAGTGGGATGATGGCGGAGTCGTTTCTGGATAGTTTTTGCGCGAATAGTAAGAGATAAGGCCGTACTACCGCCTGAAAGAGAATAAATGCCGATCTAGGCTGTAGTTTTCGCGAAAACGAGGCGCCGGATGGGCAAAACTGCAGCCTGAAAGAGTGAGAATGCGGATCTGGGCTGCATCTCCCATCATTTAAAAACTTCTCCGTCAACACTTCCGTACGGCGAAGCCGCTTTTTAGGGAACTCCCCCCCTCCTGTAAGCGAACTCCCAGATGTGAGCGAACAGGAGGGGGAGTTCCCTATCGGTGATATTGCACAAAGATAAACCGCTACACTGTTCTCTTTATGTGCAAAACCACTTGACAGTGCCGGGCTATATGCTATAATTAGATCAGGCTCCAGGGAATACTTAAGGAACCATACACAAGTAAGAAAGCCGCCTCATCTGTGATGGGGAGAGCGAATAGCGATTGACGGATCACGTGGTGAGAACAAGTCGCAAGTCCTGCAAACAGAATCAAGTCATGAAGAAGGAACGGCTCGAATGAAAGTTCAGTCCAAGTAGTTTCAGAAGAATGGTTCACTAGCAAGATTCTAGAGATTCGCCGAACAAAGGGCAACTGAAAGAGCATGGATTCGACAAGGTTCGCTGGAGCTTTTTGTATTGCTCCGGTGCGGTACGGTTCTGGTTGGTTCAGTCTTTTCTGGTCTAGTCTGGTTCGGTAAAACATGGTTTAGTTCGGTTCAGTCTTTTCTGGTCTAGTCTGGTTCGGTAAACATGGTTTAGTTCGGTTCAGTCTGGTTCGGTTAAGTCTTTTCTGGTTGGTCTGGTCTGGTTGGTCTTTTATCTGTTCATTTGGTTTAGTCTGGTCTGGTCTTTTCCATTCTGTCATGGTTTGGTTAATCTCATTCCATTCTGATCTTGTCTTAATCTATTTTGTCCGGCAAGCGAACGGCCTGGATGAAAGCAAAAGGAGCGGCGAGGACCGCTCCTTTTGTTTGTTCAAAATTATTAGTGCCGAAGTTCTTTTCGCGCGTGAAGTGGCGTGAGTAGATTCGGAACGATTTCTTATGCGCGCGGCTTTTCGAGCTCGGCGATATAGGGGAGGCTGCGGCCCTGCTCGTGTACGTCCATTCCGTAACCGACCAGCCAGGTGTCGGTGATCTCGTATCCGTAGTATTCGATGGGCACGTTGATGAGCATCTGGTCGGGATTGAAGAGCAGCGTGCACACCTTGATGCTTGCGGGTTTTCGAACGTCTAAGTTCTGGACGAGATAGGCCGTGGTCAGCCCGGTGCGGATGATGTCTTCGATGACGAGTACGTGTTTGCCGGTGATGTCGAGATCCAAGTCTTTGGTGATGCGAACGATGCCGGTCTGGCTCGTCGTGTTCTGAATATTGCCGATCGCGATCACGTCGGTGCCGATCGGGATGTCGATCGCTCTTGTGAGGTCCGCGAAAAAGTACAGCGAGCCTTTGAGAACGCCGACGACGATCAAATCTTTTCCGGCATAATCCTGGCTGATCTTGCGGCCGATTTCCTTGACCTTTTCGGCCAGGTCCTCTGCCGTATACAGGATTCTGCGCTGCTTAAGCTCGGCCATCCGGTTACCTCCTACGATTCATTGCCCATGTGAAAACGCTCGATCAGGGACACGAAGTCTCTTTTGTATACGATTTTGACGTTGGTGCCGGGATAGAGCTCGCGGACTTTTTTCATTTTGCGGTTCTTTTCGGTGACATATTTCTGATTCATCGTGGTCAGTTCGAGGTATGTGTCGAATTTGGTCAGATAGAAGTCGGGGCTGAAGGCGAGCGTGACGTTGCCCTCGGCGTCCCACTCCACGGGGAATGTTTTGGGTTCGTATTTCCAGTCGATCTGGTACATGTCGAGTATTTTCGCGAATTCGGCTTCGGCGGGATTCTTGAAGTTGGGGAGATCGGACTGGTGGTCAATGGACTCGCCTTCCGCGCTCTCCTTCTCGATCTTGAGGCGCAGCTCGTGTTCTTTGAGAAGGGCGAGGACGGCGGCGGTGCATTCGTCGACGGAGAGCTTCTCCGTATTCAGAATCAGATGGTATAGGTTGGGGTCTGTCAGGTCGGTGCCGAAGATCGTCTGTACGAAGCGGCGGTGTTTCTTGTCGGCGGTGTCGAGGATGCTCAGGGCCTCCGTCTCGGACACGCGGTACTGTTTTCGCACACGCGCGACGCGCGTCTTCTCGGGTGCGACGATCCGGATATGGATCGCGTCTTTGTAATCGGCGAAAAGAATCTGTGAACCGTAGCCGACGAGGACGGCGGACTGTTTTCCGGCAAGCTCGAAAAGCGATCGCTCGAGATGGTCGAGATAGGTGCCACCCGCACGTGATTCGGTCAGGAAAAAGCGCGCGCTCTCATTGAGGAGGTGCTGCTCGCGCGGATCGGTTGTGTTCGCGAAAAATCGTGTGATCAGCTGGCTTCGGTAGATCAGATCCCAGCCGAGCTTTCTCGAGAGGGCTTCGGCGACTTCGTCTCCGAGACTTCCCATTTGTCTGGATATTGTAAGGATCGGCATATCGGCGCCTCCTTCACAGCGGGATGGCGTTTGGCGTGAGCCGCCGGATAAGGAGAAGGCCGTTATGGTGCTTCCTGCGCGACTCAATCTATACCTGAATTATAGCATAACGGCTGATAGGGAATCGGTATCGGGATTGTTTCAAACAGAAAAACAAATGTTCGTTATTTTCGCAAAACCTCTTTTCAAGTGACTTCCGATGTTGTATGATACACATAACGAACAAATGTTCTTGCGGAGGTTTTCTATGAAGATTCTTGGATTGCTGCTGGTTCTGGGTATTGGCGTCTTCCTGATCTGGTTCTTCGAAGAGATTTTTAAGGATTCTTCGGAAGAGGATTATGAGGATTATGTTTATGAGATGCCTCGCAAGGCAGCGAGAGACGGGACTCGTGCATTGCGTCCCGAGGGGCGTTCGGCTTACTGCGAAGTCCGCACGGCGCGCCATGATGTTCGTACGATGCGCCCCGACGTTCGCACGGCGCGTACCGCCGGCGGTTCGAGGCAGGCACCAGCGTCCGGAAGGCCGGTGCGCCGCACACCGGGAGCGGCCGGGATTTCGGCGGCAGAAGGCTGCCCTGTTGCGGCAAGCTGCAACGACAGGACGGGACAATCCTATCGGAAGACTGCTTAAGCCGGAACCTAAGCTGCCCGACGCCCGGATGCCGCTTCCATATCTCGTGTTTTCGCTTCTTTTACGAGTTTCGTTCGATTGAAACAAATGTTTTGTATGTCTCGAGAAAGTCCCGATAAAGGGACAATGAATTTTGTATGATGAGTACATCAAAACACAGCAAACGATTCTTACGGAACAGATGATTGAAGAATATGGAACCGGACGGAGTTCGGAACAGGTTAGGGAGGCGACAAATATGACGGCAATTACTCTTCTTTTAGGCTTAGGAATTTGTGTATTTCTTCTCTGGTTTTTCGAGAGCCTTTTCAAGGAGTCCTATGTGGAGGATGAGTATGAACCGGAATATGTGAGGTATGAGCCGGTTTGTGGAGAACAGAGCCGGCCTCGCAGATAATCAGGATTTTCGACCTGCTCTTTGTATCAGCCGGGAATAGAACAAACATCATTGCCGGTGGCGGTGTCCGGATACAAGGAATCAGATCATTCGATATCAATTTTGTATAAAAAGCACAGTGCACATTTTTCGGAGCTCGAGTCCGAAAGATATGCACTGTGCTTTTTTTATGTGTTTACTTATTTGATTACTGTGGGCGGCCGGGATCCATAGTCCATTTCTTTGTGACTTTCAGGTCGCGGACTCGCAGATTAATTGTATCCGCTGCCGTCACAGATCGAACATACACCGGTTCCGTCGCATGCGGAACATTCGGAAGACTGACCGTAATTGCTGTAGGTTCCCGTTCCGTAGCAGACCGGGCACATGCCGGAACCATGACAGGAGACGCAGAGGGAGCGCTCGGTATCGGGAGTGACGTAATCATCATCGTAGTCATACAGGTCAAGATCGGGATAGATGTAATTTCCGTCGTAATTGCCCGCGTCATCGTCGTAGTCGTAATCTTGTGTATAACCATTATCGTTATCATTAGCGGATTCGAGTATCTGGGATCCGATGAAGAGAACTGTAAACAAGACGATGAGCAGCAGGACGCCCGCCGCGATACAGGCTCCGACGATCAGCAGGATTTTCGTGGTGTTTGAGGATGCCGGTTTGACAGGTGCGGGTGTTGAGGTCCGGGGTTGAGAGGGCGATGGATAGACCGGCTGTGATTGTGGCGCGGATGCCGGAGGAACCGTACGAGCAGGCGGGACCGGAGCGGCCGGAATCGGAGAGGTTGTTGTGGAGGTGACCGGTACCTCATGAATCACACGTGTTCCGCACCGATCACAGAATTTGCTGATGTCGGGTATGTTTTTTCCGCAGTTTCTACAAAACATATTTACGTCCTCCGGCTGTCTTAATTTCGTCCATATATAGCTATAATACTACCTGATTTTTGCTTGTAAATAATGCAAAATCTGAAGTATGGCGATTGGTTGTGTCTGGCTTCTTGTGTGCTAAGATTCCTCGTTTTTCTTTCGTGGTTATGTTAATGTCCGCTTTTCTCAGAGGAACTGAAATATTCGTCCTGAAAAATGACTTTTCTTCCCCGTATCACGGTCTGCGCGGTATAATGGAAGTGTTTTTCGACTGTGAGGTTCCCGGATCACCGGACGGAGGATTCGTATGAAACGACAGGCAATGGATTATTTGGTCGCCTGGAAAAAGAGTAAGTATCGAAAGCTTCTTCTCATAAGAGGCGCCGCAAGGGTCGGCAAGACCTGGATCTTAAAAGAGTTCGGCGATCGCGAGTTCTCTTCCACGGCATATATTTCTTTTGAAGATAACCGGCAGATGGAACGTCTCTTTGAGGGAGATCTGTCGCCCCGGCGCTTGTTACAGGGTTTTGAATTGGAATCGGGTGTTTCTATTACTTCAGATACGCTTCTGATTCTGGACGATATTGAGGTTGTGCCGGGTGCTGTTTCGGCTGTGCTGCGGCTGTGTGACCAGAAACCCGAATACGCGATTGCGGCCGCTTGCTCGAGGCGGAGTTCGGCCGCGGCGGGTGAGGCGACTTTTCCTGCACCAAAAATAGACGTGCTGGATATGTACCCTATGACGTTTACGGAATTCCTGGAGGTTTTGGGTGAAGGGAAACTTCTTAACGCGCTGAAGATTCATAACTTCGATCTTCTTCATGTATTTGGTGACCGGCTTCTCGATCTTCTCAAGAAGTATCTGTTTGTCGGAGGTATGCCGGAAGCCGTTCTTACGTATATAGAGACCGGAGATCCGGCAGCGGTGCGCGGCGTTCAGGACCGTATCTTACATGACATAGTCCGGAGTGATTTTGCCAAAGCTCCCCGCGTGCTATCGAAAAAGCTCTCCGGTATCTGGGAAAGTATTCCGGGGCAGCTTGCTTCCGGTGCCCGCAGGTTTCTTTTTGCGCGCGTCCGCAAAGGTGCGCGTGCGGAGGATTTTGAGAAGGCCTTGGGTTGGCTTTCCGACGCCGGTCTTATCCTGTCAGTCCCGCGTGTGGAAGAAGTTAGGATCCCTCTTGCAGCCCCGGATGACGCGCTTGCCCATCGCCTTTTCTATTTGGATGTCGGCTTGCTGGGCGCGGCATGTGCCGCCGGAACAGAAGGGGAGATTTCGGATGGTATAAGTCTTGATGCTTTCGACGGAGCGCTTCTTCGGCAGTACACCTGCCAGGAGATGGCGGCGGCCGGTTTCTCCGAACTTTTTTTCTGGTCGGCGGTAAATTCGATCGGGGACATCGATTTTCTTTTCGAGAGCCCCGGATTAGTCGTGCCGATCGAAGTGCAGGCAAAGGAGAATTTGAAGGCCAAGAATCTTAAGAGCTTCTGCGAAAAATTCCGCGTAGGAAAAGCAATGCGCTTCTCAGCGTCGGATTACCGGGATGAGAAGTTTCTTACGAATGTACCTCTGTATGCGATCAGCTGGATGGCGGAATTCCCGAAGAAGCAGAAGTGACAAAAGATTCGTCAGATCAGCCACGCCGGGACCAGCCAGTTCTTACGGTCGATCGGCATTAAGTCATTGGTCAGGCAAATGACGGCGCCCGTACCGACCAGCGTACCGTAATGCTCAACGCCGTTTAAAGAGCCGGGCGTCTCATTCTGCTGATCAAGAACGATCGGATTCAGCACATCAAAATTCGAGATTACATCTTCCGGATGATAGCTCTTCCGGATTTCAATCGGGTAGAGTACGTTCAGATCCTCAATCAACAGATCAATCTCTTTCAGGTTGCTGTCGCGATAAAAATAGAGCGGCGGAAGTTTTCCGCTGTTGAGAAAGCTCTTGTAAATCTCAGATACGACCCATGTCGTGAAAAACGCCTGAGCCATGGCGCCGGCTTCCAGTGCTGCGGCGTTATGCCATTTTGTCAGATAGGCAGCAAGTCCGGTATCCAGAAAATAGACCCGCGGTGTCTTAACGACGCGCTTCAAGGCTTTATGGGAATAAGGCTCGACGAGGGTAATGATTCCTGTATTAACCAGAAGTGAGATCCATTGTTTGGCGGTCGGCGGCGAAACTTCTGTTTCTTTGGCGAGTGCATCGTAATTCAGAAGTGCGCCCGTCCGTGCGGCGACCGCACACATAAAGCGATAGAAGGTCATTTCATCGGAAATCTGCATCAGGTTTTTAATGTCCCGGCGGATAAAGGTTTGTACATAAGAGGAGTAGTAGCTCTCCCAATTGATATACTCGGACTCGTAGAGCGCCGGCATGGAGCCTCTTTGTATTCGCTCGAAAAGAGGCATGAGATCCAGATGCTTGGCTTTCGGGAGTCGCTGCATCAGAATCTTGGGCGAGGTTGAGAACTCAGGCAAACAGTTGCCGGATATTTCGTTACTGGACAGACCGGACATATAGATGATTCCGATCCGTCCGGCCAAACTCTCGCCGGTGCCTACTTTGTCTACAGGCATATGCGTGCCTGTAAGCCAGAAGCTTCCCTTTGTTCTGTTTGCATCGACGTAGATTTTTATAAAAGGCAGAAGTTCAGGCGCATTCTGAATCTCATCGATGATGAGCGGCGGAGAATAGCGCTGAAGGAATAATGCGGGTTCGCGCGTTGCGAGGTCCCGGATTCCTGGATCGTCGAGTGTGACATATGTCCTGTCATCCTCCGCCAGAGCGCGAAGGGTCGTCGTCTTGCCTACCTGCCGGGGACCGAGCAGGAGGAGAACCGGGAATGTCGCCGATATATTCTGGACCGTCTGTTCTATGGTTCTTTTAATTCTCATATCGGTTTCATCTCCCTTTTGCGACACATTCTATGTAAATATAAAGTCTGACCTCATTTTTACAGGAATCACATCTGAAGTCAAGAGCGTATTTCAGGGACGATTTTTAATATGTCAAATTAAAATCGAAAATTGTAAATCACGACTTTAGATTTGCGGAGGTGAATTTTGCTGTTTTTTGCCTCCTCGAATCAGAGAGAACGCTTTCGTCCTGAAAAGTGCGGATTTCTTTTCTGTTTTTCCGGATCGTTTTCAATGAATGAATCGTTTAGTGATGTTATTAATTGCGGGCATATTAAAAATATCTCAGAAGGATGCAAATTACATTTTTATTACACATTCCGGTTTCCTGTGACAGCCAATGCTATGGTATACACTCTGAAGCACAGGTCTGCGACGGCGCTCAAAAGGTGCAGGATGCGATGGCATATCTCGGCGGGCGCGGGATGCTATGGCTCCCGGGGGGGCGGCATGTGATGACTTCGTTCGGCGGGCGCGGGAGTGATGGTGAGTCTTAGCGGGATGCCTTGCTGAAAGTATAAATCGGATAATATATTACTTTGTATTTAATTTGTGCTGATATCTCGCGTAGAGTTTAATAGCACCCGTATTTCAAAAGGTGCATTTCGTGTTATCATCTTGATCTTGTCAATCATGATCGGCGCAGTATAGCGCTGAAGGTACAATACCGGTTCCGATTTGGCAAGGTCCCGAATGCCCGGTTCGACCGGTGTCATTTATTTCCTGTCGTCTTCAGGCAGTGCGCGAAGCGGTGTCGTATTGCCTGCCTAGCGGGGAGCAATCAAGAGGAGAAAGGGGGCTGCTGCCGATTCATTTTGTCCTGTTTCTTCGATCGTTCTCTTGATTCCCATGATGATTCCATCCGTCTTGCGAGTCTATTTAAGTAAATATAAATTCACACTTTATATCTGCTGAAGCACAGCTTGAACCTATGAGCGTATATGAAGGTCTGTTTTTGATAATATCTAAAGAAATTCAGAGAAAATAAACTCCGACTTTAGAATTGCGGAGGAATATTTCGATGATTCTTCGGCCTTTAAAGAGATATCTCGTATTCGTCCTGAAAAGTGTATATTTCTGATCTTCTTCTGCGATAAACGAACTATAAATAGTATTAACACGCGAGCAAGCAGTGCGCGTTCGGTGAAATCGCTTTTCCGAAAGCCTGATTCTTTTTTTATACACCTGAATCCGGCTTTATAGATGTCTGCTTAGTTGCTGAAATGTATGTGACGCCTCTCACAAGCGGTGACATATGATGGTCTTGTACAGATCGCAAGACATGCAGCTATAAATTATAAAGTACTATGTTCAGTGGCCGTTCATCCAGAGTTGATTTGCCGAAGCTATCTCGCAGTGAGTTTGATTCGCATCGGTATTTCGAAAAGTATATTTCGTGTTAATATAGGAACGGATAAAGAATCTTTAGAATTTGGGTTTTTAAATAAGCTTGAGCTATATTTTTGTTTTCTGCTCAGATTCGAATGCATAAGACCGCCAATAGCCACAGCTACGCTAAATCAATCGAATATAGCCAATATCTGCAAAAGAACACTTATCAGGAGGATAATTATGGAAAACAACGGAAATCGCAAGGAAATTGCCAGCCGAATTCGTGAATTGCGGGAATCGTCCGACACGACCGCGGAACAAGCCGCGATTCTACTCGGGATTGATCTTCCGGAGTACTTAAGTTATGAATCCGGTGATACGGATGTACCGATCAGTGTCCTTTATAATATTGCCGGTAAATTCGGCGTCGATATGACGGATCTGATGACGGGTAAATCGCCGAATCTGCAGCAGTACTGTGTTGTCCGCGACGGCAAGGGTCCGGAGATCGAGAGATTCCCGGGATATCGTTTTCAGAGTCTTGCATTCGATTACAAGAACCGGCTTTTCGAGCCCTTGATGGTTACTCTTGATCCGGAAAAGAACCAGAGTATCAGCCTCGTGACGCACGGCGGTCAGGAGTTCAATCTTGTCCTGTCGGGCAGGGTCCGGGTCGTACTCGGAGGCAAAGCGGTTGACTTAGGAACCGGAGACAGTATTTATTTCGATCCCTCCATCCCGCACGGACAGCTTGCGCTTGACGAATCTCCCGCCATGTTCCTTACCGTCATCATGCAGAACCGTTGATCGAATCATTGTATAAGAAGGAGTACATATGCTGAACCGTTTTTTACCCCGCGAATCTTTTTCCTCGTACGAGGACTTCATAAGTAATTATCAGGTGAATGTTCCCTCGGATTTCAATTTTGCGGTCGACATTGTCGATGCCTGGGCTGCGGAGGATCCCGGGAAACGCGCTCTTGTATGGTGCAACGACGAGGGAGACGAGAGGACTTTCCGCTTCAGCGATATTTCGCTCGAGAGCGCGCGTGCCGCCGTCGCCTTTTCGCGCCTCGGACTTAAGAAGGGCGATACCGTTATTCTGCTCTTGAAAAGACGCTGGCAGTTCTGGGTGTATGCGCCGGCCTTTATGCGTCTGGGAATCATCTATATTCCGGCGACGATTCAGCTCACGAAAAAGGATATTATCTATCGGATCAATGCTTCTTCTGCGAAGGCGGTTATCAGTATAACCGAACCGGATATTTCCGGATTCGTCGCCGAAGCGCTGCCCGAGTGCGCCGAACCTTGCATGCCGCTGTTTGTCCGTTCTGATCCCAAAGCGGAGGCGGCCGAGCCGGCCTTTGAAACGCCGCTTGGATGGATTGATTTGAATGAGCGGATTGCCGCTGTTACCGATGAGGAGGCGCGTGATTTTCTGAAGATTACGCCGCCTGTTTCCGGCGATGATCCTCTCATGCTCTATTTCACATCCGGTACGACGGGGATGCCCAAGATGGTTATGCACAGCCATAAGCATCCGCTCGGCCATATCGTGACCGCCCATTACTGGCAGCAGCTGACACCGGACGACCTGCACATCAGTGTCGCCGATACCGGCTGGGCCAAGTGCGGCTGGGGCAAGATTTACGGCCAGTGGATTGTGGGAGCGACGAATTTTGTATATGACATGGATCGTTTTCACGCGGCGACGCTTCTCGACAAACTCGCAAAATATCAGGTCACCACGTTCTGTGCGCCGCCGACGATTTACCGGTATCTGATTCAGGAGGATCTGACGAAGTTCGATCTGTCGCATATCCGGATGTCGCTGACGGCCGGAGAGCCTTTGCAGCCGGAGGTCATGTTCCGTTGGAAGGAAGCGACGGGGCAAACGATTATGGAAGGCTTCGGTCAGACGGAAGGATCGGTTCTGTGCGCGAATTTCGTCTGGGATACGCCGCGCCCGGGCTCTATGGGAAGACCGTGTCCTTTGTATAATCTTGATATTATCGACGATAACGATCAATCCTGTCCCGCCGGTACCGAAGGCCGGGTCGTAGTAACCGGCATTGACAAGGGACTCCCGGTCGGGCTTTTTTACGGATATTACCGCGATGATGCCGCGACCCAAAAAGTTATGCACGACGGCTATTATGAGACCGGTGATTTGGCGTGGCGCGATGAGGACGGCTATTACTGGTTCGTCGGAAGAAGCGATGACGTGATCAAGTGTTCCGGTTACCGCATCGGACCGTTCGAAGTCGAGAGCGCTCTGCAGTCTCATAAAGCGGTTCTCGAATGTGCGATTACGTCCGCACCCGATCCGATCCGCGGCCAGGTTGTTAAGGCTACGGTCGTTCTGGCCAAAGGATACACTCCGTCCGACGATCTTATAAAAGAGCTTCAAAATCATGTGAAGCACGCGACTGCCCCTTATAAGTATCCGAGAATCATTGAATTCGTAAATGAACTGCCGAAGACGGCGAGCGGGAAGATCCGCCGCGTCGAGATTCGGGGCAATGATGAGAAGAAGCTGGGAACCGGGAAAGACAACAGCTGATTTCAAAGCACGGCAGAGAAGAGGCGCGAACGCTTTGCCGGAGGACAACATAGCCGGATAACGCCGCGCTAAAGCTGGCGCTTATGCATGAAGCCCGCCGGCAGCACACTTATGGAGGAAGACGATATGGAATACAAAGCCGCACAGGACAGATACGACAAGATGGAATACCGGCGCTCCGGCGAGAGCGGGATCAAGCTTCCCGCGATATCGCTCGGAATGTGGCACAATTTCGGCGACACGAATGTGTATTCGAACAGCCGCGATATGATGCTCCGCGCTTTTGACCTGGGCATCACGCACTTCGATCTTGCGAACAATTACGGTCCGGTTGCCGGATCGGCCGAGGAGACGTTCGGCAGAGTGATCACGGGAGAGCTTAAATCGTACCGCGACGAGCTTCTGATTTCGACGAAAGCCGGCTACCATATGTGGCCCGGTCCGTACGGCGAATGGGGCTCGAAAAAAAGTCTGACCGCATCCCTTGATCAGAGTCTCCGCAGAATGAAGCTCGATTATGTCGATATTTTCTATCATCATCGCCCGGACCCGGAGACCCCGATGGAGGAGACGGCCGAAGCACTTTCTCAGATTGTTAAACAAGGTAAAGCCCTCTATATCGGTATCTCGAATTATTCTCCGGAACAGACGGAAAAGATGGTGGGGCTCCTTAAGGGCATGGGCGTGCACCTTCTTCTGCACCAGCTTTCGCACAGCATGTTCGAGCGCAGAAATGAGCCGATTTACGATTTGTCCGCGAAGGCCGGCTTCGGAACTGTCGCCTTCTCGCCGCTCGCACAGGGGCTATTAACCGACCGGTATCTGAACGGCATCCCGGAGGATTCGCGCGCACACGGCAAGAGCATTTTCCTGACGGAATCGAGTGTGACCGAGGAGAAGATGCACAAAGTGGTTCTCCTGAATAATTTGGCTTATGATCGGGGACAGACGCTGTCCGAGATGGCATTGGCCTGGGTTCTCCTCAGGGCGACGTCCGTGATTATCGGCGCGAGCCGTATTTCGCAGATTGAAGACAATGTGAAATCGATCGAAAATCTCAAATTCAGTGAGGAAGAGCTCGCGAAAATCGAAGAGATTCTCGCATAAGAGGCACCATTGTTCACAGATGCGTACAAGACTTTTTCGCGAAAATCTCCTACAATGTATTTCGTTGTCTTTTCGCAACGATATTTGGAATGACATAACGGAGATTTGAAATGGATATTAAGCTGGTCGCCTTTGATTTGGATGGGACATTGTTAAGCGGTGACGGAAGTCTCAAGAAGCCCGCAATTGCCGCGCTCGAGCGTGCCGTAGACGCGGGTTTTGTGGTGGTGCCGGCAACGGGCCGCTCTCTTGCGGAAATTCCCGACGAACTGATGGAGCTTGAGGGAATCCGGTATGTGATTACCGCGAACGGCGCGAGCATCATGGATATGGAGGAGGATCGCGAGATTTATGCCGATCTTATTCCGCCGGCGGCCGGATCGAAGATTTTCGACGCGCTTCTCGAGAGAGATATTCCTTTTCAGGCGTACAGCGAAGGCGTCACATTCTGTGACGAACGATTTATGCAGACGATGATCCGGTTTTACGGGAATCTCGGCGTGCACTATAACCAGATCACCGAACGGATGCGCTTCGTGGGAAGTCTTCCGTCTTATTTTAAGAAATCGGACCGGTCGATCGAGAAGATTTACATTCATAACCTTCAGGGGCAGAAACGCGAGGAGATTTTTTGCGTCGTCGATGAACTCGACGGTGTTGAGAAGCTGACCTCAAACCCGATCAATCTTGAGATCAATTCCGCGACGGCCGATAAGGGCGCGGGGCTCGCGCAGCTTTGCACGGGTCTCGGAATTCTGCGCGAAAATGTTATGGCTTTGGGCGACGGCGAAAATGACGTCGGCATGATCCGGTTCGCAGGCTTTTCGGTTGCTATGGGAAATGCAGTGCCGGCGTTGAAGAGCGCCGCGTCCTACGTCACCGTCTCCAATGACGACGGCGGCCTGGAGGTCGCTTTCCGCAAGTTCCTGCGCATCTGACCGTTCTGCCAACGTGCAGCAATGCCCCGCGTGGGGCATTCAAACGAACCTGCGCGGGGCGTTCATACGAACCCGTGCGGCACCCGTCATAAGTTAAAACATAATTACGCCCTGCGCAGGTTCTTCGGAAACCTCCGCAGGGCGTTTTTGTCAGAGTACAATCTCGACGGATTGGCGGCTGAAATCAATCATCGTGCCCCAGTCGGATTCTTCAGGTACGCCCGCGGAAGCACTTGTCACGCCGTAAACATTGGCAAGCAGCAGGCGGATGACGCCGGTCAGACCTTCCGTCCGTACGTTGATCCGGCCGTTCTCCAGCCGCGCCGATATCGTGGCCGTCTTCGCGCCGTTTACCGAATAGATGTCGGCGACAGCCTCTGTATTTTCGAGAAGATCATAGACGGTGACGGTCACGGAGTCGAGGTAATCGTACTCCGGCGTGCCGTCGGTCTTTCCGGTTACAAGGATGGAATTCTCGCGTGCGAGAAGGGGTAGCGTGAAGTAATCGTGCTTCTCGGTACGCCATGCGGGTCCCATTATGTGCTCGCGCGTAAGAATATTCGTCCAGCTTCCGGCCGGGACATAGTAATGGACGGTACCCGTCTCATTGAAAATCGGCGCGCATAATAGCGACGGCCCGAGCATATATTGCCGATCCAGCATACGGCACGTTTCGTCTTCCGGGAATTCGAGAACCATCGGCCGCATCATCGGAATGCCCGCGGCGGACGCTTCGATCGCCGCCGCATACAGATACGGCATGAAACGAAGCTTGAGCCTTGTGAAAAGCCTCGTTACCTCGACGGCTTCCTCGCCGTAAAGCCACGGCACCTTGTACTCCTGATTCCCGTGATACCGGCTGTGTGACGACAGGAGTCCGAACTGTGTCCAGCGCTTGTAAAGATCCGGGGTGCAGCCGGCCTCAAATCCGCCGATATCATGGCTCCAGAATCCGAAGCCCGACAGACCAAGCGACAGGCCGCCGCGCAGCGATTCGGCCATCGACGGATAGGACGAGAGCGAATCGCCGCCCCAGTGCACGGGGAATTTCTGCGAGCCGACCGTCGCCGACCGCGCGAAAACGCAGGCCTGGTTCTTGCCGAGCCTCTTTTCGAGAATCTCGAAAACCGTCGCGTTATAAAGATACGTATAGTAATTATGCATGCTCTCGGGCGAGACGCCGGTAAAGTATGATATGCCCTCTTCGGCCGCTTTTGCGCCGTAGAAGGGATCGGCGACGGGAATCCTCTCGCCGAAATCAGTCTTGAAGGAATCGACGCCCATCTTGATCAGGTCGTCCAGGAATTTCTGGTACCAGCCGCGGGCGAGACCGTTCGTGAAATCGACCAGCGCCATGCCCGGCTGCCAGCGATCCCATTGCCAGACATCGCCGGAGCCCGTGTTGACGAAATAATTGTTGTCGAGCCCTTCTTTGAAGAGCGGTGACTTCTGCGCGATATAAGGGTTGATCCACACGCAGACCTTAACTCCCTTGTCGTGCAGGCGACGGATCAGACCGGCCGGATCGGGGAAGCTTCGCTTGTCCCAGATAAAACTGGTCCATTCGAATTCTTTCATCCAGAAGCAGTCAAAATGGAAGACGGAGAGCGGGATGCCGCGTTCGATCATACCGTCGACGAAATGCATGACCGTCTCCTCCGTGTAATCCGTCGTGAACGAAGTCGTAAGCCAGAGCCCGAAGGACCAGGCCGGAGGAAGCGCCGGATGTCCCGTCAGATCGGCATAGCGGGTCAGTACGGTCTTCATGTTGTTGGCGCCGATCAGGAAATACTCGAGCGTCTCGCCCGGCACCGAGAACTGCGCCTTCGAGGCGCACTCGCTTGCGATCTCATAGGAGACCTTGTCCGTGCTGTTTACGAGAACGCCGTAATTGCGGCTGCTTATGTAAAAAGGAATGCATTTATATGCCTGATCGGAATCCGCGCCGCCGTCTTCGTTCCATGTGTCGGCGGACTGTCCGTTCCGGACAAAGGGCGTAAAGCGCTCGCCGAGTCCGTAAATGTACTCGCCGGGCTCGATGTCCAGTCTCTCGCGCATGAAGGACCGGCCGTCATTCTTAAGGATATGTGCCATTGACTTGCCGGACGACGACGTTAAGTACTCGCCGTTAAAGAAGAACGAGATCTGGAAGGGGGCGTTTTTCGCGACGTGCGCTTCGGTTCCTCCCGACGCCAGCACGTAATGTGTCTCGGTCTCGAAAACCTCCGAGCTCATACGGCGGGTATTGAGAGGGAAGGCGGCCTTCTTGGCCCGCGAGCCCGCGTGGTTTGTCATGCTGACCGATATAACGTCGGAAGCCGGGGAGCTGATTCGGATCGTCATAAGTCCGCCGTCCGTCGTGTTTCCCTTATGTGTTACTTTGACATACGGCGCATAAATTACAAGACAGTTGTCGACGATATCCGCCGAATACGCTTCGCTCGGATAAGAGATCTTGCAGTCTTCTTTGTCAAGCCACATACCGTTCGTAAATTTCATAGAACCCCCCTCGTGTTTAAGCGCCGCTTGTTATCTGTATGGATCCCGGGCAGTCATATCGGCTAAATGTAAATATTGTACCATTAGGCGCGGCAGGCATAGTATGGATATATCAAGAAATTTATATTATTTTACGATTACATGAAAGATGCGCGAAAAGTTTATTGGCGTGTTTATATGGATGCTCGAAAAGCGCCGGCCGGGGAAGACGCCCGGCCCGCTTAAGAATCTCCGGCTGCCCTATCGACTCGCCGGGCCGGCCGTCGTGCGGCGCGCGCATAATCTTGCGAACCGGACATCGCCCGTCGCGCGAAAAAGCCCACAAAAAAACACGGTTCCGGATGTGTCATCACTCCATTTCCGTGTTTTTCTGCGATTGTAAGCCTTGGGATTTTCGGACTGTCGCGTCACCGGGTTTATGTCTCCCCAGGAACCGCGGCGTGCGGCATACAGTTCTTTTCGCTTCTTCTTCGACATCTTCCCGATCGGGATAAACGGATCCATATCGTACACCTCTTTCTTCTATAAAGTATCCGGATAGATGGTATCAGGAAATAAAGGGGAATACAAGCGGCACGGCAAGACGCTGTGCCCCGTCCGGGAATAACGCGTGCCTATACGAAAATCGAGTGTCCCAATCCTCCTGCCAATGTCCGGTTTTAGGTTAGCATCGCCGGATCGCGCGAAAATGCCCAGCAATTGGCCAATTTCGAGCTTTGTAAGATAATCAATGGCGAATAAAAAGAAATATGCTCATTGATTACACACCAAACAGCTGACTTTATGGATTTGGTGTGCAATCATTGACAAATAAATGCATTTATACTCGTTGTTACATATTAGAATACTGAGAAATATCCGCTTGATCAGGCGTTCGGCCTCAATGAAGGGTAAGAATTGATAAATTAACACGCTTTTTCTCATTGATATACACACCAAACAGCTCATTTTACGGAGTTGGTGTGTAATCATTGACAAATGACCATTCTTCGTACGCCTCATTCCACACATCCGATATTCGGGCGTCATACAGGGACTGCCGCGAATAGGGCGCCGCGAAAAGACTGCCGCGCAGTGGGCAGCCGCGAATACACCTGCCGCGCGGAAAAGAATGCCTCGACTACGCTTTCCGCGCGAAAAAGACCGACACGACTCGCTCGCCGCGAAAGGTCCTCCGCACAGGGGATCCTCGAGAGAGATTCTCGCGCATGTGCAGCCTCCATTCGGCGGAGTGCTATTATGATTCTGAGAGCCCCCTTCCTTGTTAAGCTCTTACGGCTTGGCTCCGGCGGGCTCGGGACAAAGATAGATCAGCCCCTCTTTTCGCGCCGCTGAAAACGGCAAAAATAGTCGAGAGGTATTTTTCCTTTCCTGATAAATTGATCGTAAGTAAGGCGGTGAAAAGATTGGACGAACAAAGAGCAGCCGTTCAGAGAATGCAGACGTATATCGAGAACCACATGGGTGAAATCATAACGCTTGCGGATCTTTCCTCGGCGTCGTCCTATTCGCCGTGGCACTCGCACCGGATTTTCCGGGAGTGGCTCAACATCACTCCCGCCGATTATATCCGGAGACTTCGCCTGTCAAAGTCTGCACTGCGCCTCCGCGACGAAGATGTACGCGTCATCGATGTTGCGCTGGACTGCGGCTTCTCGAGTGTCGACGGATACCAGCGGGCGTTTTTTCGCGAATTCGGCTGCAACCCGCACGAATACGCCGGCAATCCCATTCCGATCTACCTCTTCATGCCTTACGGAATCGGAATCTCGGAATCAAGAAAGGATGAGAGTATGGAAAACACGAAAACGATTTTTCTTCAGATTGTTGAAAAGCCGGCGCGCAAGGTTCTTATTAAGCGCGGAGTCAAGGCAGATGATTATTACGCCTACTGCACGGAGGTCGGATGCGACATCTGGGGTCTCCTGGTCAGCATGAAATCCATCAGCGGAGAGCCGGTGTCCTTGTGGCTTCCGGACCGGTACATCAAGCCCGGCACGTCCAAATATGTACAGGGCGTGGAAGTGGCGACGGACTACGACGGAATCATTCCCGAGGACTTTGACATAATCGAGCTCCCGCAGGCCAAATACCTGATGTTTCAGGGCGAGCGTTTTGCGGAAGAAGACTACGAAGCGGCGATCGATCAGGTCTGGGAAGCCGAAAAGAAATACGATCCCTCGGTGATCGGTTATGCATGGGACGACACGAATCCCCGGATCCAGCTCGAACCGGTTGGCTCAAGAGGCTATATCGAGCTTCTGCCGATTAAAGAACGTCAGGCTCAATTTGAAGTCTGACTGTACCAGTCGAGGACCGGCGCGAGATTCTCAAGGCTGACCCGGCTTCCGCCGTGCAGATTCAGATCAAGCATATCGTCGTCGTCCGGCGTACGGTCCGTCTTCTCGGAGAGACGTTTCGCCGTGCCCTTCGTAATCGAAGACATGATCCATTTGGACGGCCCGGTAAGGCGGGCAAGATCAAGACCGCCCTGAAGGGTGAAGAGCGGGAAGTTGTCGGGAAGCCCGATGCCCTTGCGAATGTCCCCGGTCTCCGACCCGCTTTTGCTCATACCGACGCCAAGAACCGCGCGGACCTGATAGGTCTTCGCGGCTTTTTTGTAGTCTTTGACCGAGCCGGCCATGATCCAGCCGAGATAAATGATTTTGGCGCCGGGCTTTGCGACGGTCCCGGCCTCTTTAAGAGATGCGACCGGAAGGCCGGTCTTTTCGCCGAGAAGCTTTGCGTATTCTGCTGTAAAACCAGTCTGAGAAGTGTAAAGAATGGCATCCATGTTTGGTCCTTCCTTTCCTTAGCGGCAATACCGGTCCCTATATTCGGTTCGGGCCGCCCTCGTGTGTTCCGTGATGAACTCTGTTTTGGCTTCTGTATAGGCATCTCTGTTAAACTCAAATTTTCTCCAAAGGGAATGCTTCAAAGCCTCGTATACTTTTGCGGCGTCGGGGTGGCCGATCAGATAATCGCGAAAATAGAGCTCGTCGTTGTCGCCTGCTTTTCGCAGATGCAGGTGAAAAACCTTGTCGGCAAAGCCCTGCTCCGTATAACCTTTGTTGAACGAGATCCGTCCGTCATCCTCCGACATAAGCCGATAACCTGCGTTCAGAAGAATGTTCCTGATATTCGGGAAATCGTCCTGAGACTTCGTCTCGACCATGATATCCACAATCGATTTCGCCTGTATCGTACCGACCGCCGTGCTTCCGATATGATGTATGCCGGTGATTCTGTCCGCGGGAAGCGAGGCTTCGAGAAGACGCCTCTCGTCCGCATACCACTCTTTCCAAAGAGGATTGTATTCCGCAAGCGAAATCGGGAACAGCTGCCACAGCTCTTCCCGCGTCATTTCCGAAAGTGTCTTTCCGCCACGGTTCATCCTGATACCTCATTCCGATTCATACGAACATAGTAGCACAAAGTGACAGCGCTGATTTCGATTTCAAATCGTTTTCGACATGTGTCATAATACTAATAAAAATAGGATCGCGAAAACACATAGAATAGGATATTGAGAAAATAATAAGCGTAAGCCCGGAGGACCAGAATATGATTACGGATTATAACTCCTTTGTCACGGAACTTTTGAACGACGGTTTCTCGATGGGCGGCGGCAATTCCGAGGGGATCTTCTCGATCATCCCGTGGAGCTGGGATCAGGAGCCGCCGTATGAGACGCCGGTTCGCTGGCATACCGGCGACCCGGATACGGATCCGTGGGAGTGGAGAATGCGCGTCCTGGACGAGAGAAACGACATCGCGTACGCGAAGGTTTTCTTCCGGAAAAGCGGATACATCACGCGCGACTATTACCCGGATTTCCTGGCCGTACGCAGAAAAGCCGCCTCTTTCGAAGCGGCTTATGCGGATGGTACGATCAGCCACGCGGCAAAGCGCATTTACGAGCAGGTCAGGGAACACGGGACGCTTCCTCTTCACGCGATCAAATTGCTCGCCGGATTCAAGAAGGAAGATGCCTCGGTGTTTGACCGGGCGCTGACGGAGCTTCAGATGCGCATGTTCCTTACGATGTGCGGCCGTCAGCAGAAGCTTTCGCAGCAGGGCGCGGAGTACGGCTGGTCGTCGACCGTTTTCTGTACGGCCGAGACGTTCTTCGGCGATTCGATTCTTTACGAAGCGCGGCAGATCTCCGAGAAAGAAGCCTCACTTCGGATTGCCGGGCAGATCGAGACGCTAAATCCCGGTGCGGATTCCAAAAAAGTTGCAAAGTTCATCCGAGGATAAGTTATGCCGCCCCCGGGCGCCCGGCCGTTGTCACGCGGTTTCACAGCCGGCTTCCGGAGACTCAAGTCCGGTATCAGCCGGCTTCATTAGCCGGATTCGCAACGGCTCCGAGGAACAGCACCGTGTTGTCGGTCTCGTCGTAAATCGCGAAAAGGAACGGGCGGTCAGCGGTAAAGTTCTTGACATCGTCCTGCGGTGCCAGGGCGGTTTCCACCATGACGACCTCGGTAACGGCTGCGGCTTCCGCGCCTTCCTCGTCAACCCGGATATAACACTTATGCAGAATGTCGGAGATCGCGAGATTGTTGGGCGCTCCCGTCATTTTGTCGAATTCGGCTGCGTCCTTAAAGGCTTTGGTCATGCCGAGATCTTCCATGGTATTCACCATGGATGTATCGAAGGTGAACTCGAATTTCGGAAGCGAGAGATTGACCGTTTCGTTCGTCAAAGCCTGGACAGCCGGTGAGAAGCCGTCCTCAGCAATTGTGTTCATCAGTTCATTGATATCGGATCCCTCGGCGGGCAGGATGAAGGCCATCGAGAACGGACTGTCAGCTTCGCCTTCGGCACCCTTAAAAGGCATCGAGATCATCTGATAGCCGGCCGTCTCCGAGTAGAGCATGTCGGCCTCTGATTTATGCATGAACATCGTCTCCACATCGCCGTCTGCCGTTTTGAAATTCTCCTTGTAACTGTCGTTCGCCTCAAACGGATTCTGCCAGTCTCCGAGGAAGTAGAGGGCGTTGACAAGAACGAGCCTCGTATCGGTGGGCAGCGGAGCGGGATTCATTTCAGGGATTTTGCCGTGCGTCTTGTCGGAAGCCCAGATGTTGATGTCATCCGTGGCTTTTTTCGCGTCGTTCACAAAGTCAACGGCAAAGGCATCGGACATGAAGGCGTCGTTCAGGGCGCGTATGTAATCCGCGCTGAAGCCATAGTCCTTCTGCATCCAGATCGAATTCGCGGCTTCCATGCCGTTGGTGTTGGCGCGCCACATGAGCTGCTTCGAAGCTTTTAAGATCTCGTCGTCGGACAACCCTGTCATGAAGAGTGCACTCTTCATCTCGTCGGCCGTTTCGCCCACCGCGCCGGCCCGTGTCATCAGAAGCGCGAGTTCAAGGCTGGCCGGCGACAGCGCAAGGTTCTTACCGGAATAGAGTTTGGCCGCGGCTGTCCATCCGTACTGATTGATCCCGCTTACAAATGCGTCCGGGAAGGCGCCGATTTCCTGCGCGGTCAGTGTCGCTTTGTAGGAGAGCGCATCTGTCCGGACGGGTGGCGTGCTCTCTGCGGTGCCGCTTTTCGCGCATGCCGTTCCGGCCGCAAGCATAGCAATCGTGAGCGTGCCGGCAAGGACTTTTCGAATGGTCATTTTCATATGAATAGCCTCCTCAATTAGGTGCGGTGTATACGGAATTCATATTTAATTATATAATGAAATCCTGACAAAGATATCCTCGTTATCCGCATCCTTCTGATTATCAGACGTTTTACGCGGGCGTTTTGTTGCAGCGGACATGCCCATTTCCGTTATGGCGCGAGGTGTTTATGAATATTGATAAAGCCAGAGAACAGGTTATTGAGGCAGGTCTTGAGATCGCCCGTTCGGGATTGATCTCGCGTACCTGGGGCAACGTCAGCTGCCGTGTAAGTGACACGGAATTCGTTATAACGCCGAGCGGCCGGGCCTATGACAAGCTGTCGCCGAAGGATATTGCCACGGTCCGGATTGCCGACGCCGGGTATGAGGGGAGCGTGCTTCCCTCGTCCGAGAAGAATGTTCACGCGGCCGTTTACAGAATCCGGCCGGACATCGGATTCGTCATTCACACACATCAGGATTATGCGTCGGCCGTAAGTGCGCTCGACGCCGATTTAACCGGTATCCCTCCCGAGTACGAGAGGCTGCTCGGCAAGAGAGTGTTCTGCGCGAAATATGCCGTATCGGGAAGCCGGAAGCTCGTCGATGAGATCAGCTTCGCCCTTTGCGAAAAGAAATCGTACGTCATGCTGATCGCGCATCACGGCGTCCTTTGCATGGGGGAAGACATCCGCCAGGCGTTTGATGCGGCCAACGAAATCGAAGCCTACTGCCGCAGTTATGTGCGGAATATCTGCGGGTATAAGGACGAATCCGACCATGCCGAATCGGACGACGCGCTCTCCGGTACCAGAGACGACATTGCGAATCTCGCGGAACCGTATCGTACGATATGCCAGGAGATCTATGACGCACGTCCGGATATCTCGGCAATCGCCTTCACTTCGGCGCCGTTTGTCCTCCCGTCATCGGAAGGGAGGAAGAAGATTTATCCGCATCTGGATGATTTTGCCCAGATTCTCGGAGTGAACGTACGGGTGATTTCCATCGATCCCGGTGAGCCGGCCGAAGCGGCCGCCCGGACGGTCAAAGCTCTTAAGCACAGAAACGGTGTTATTATTAAGGGGATCGGTGCGCTATGCTGCGGAACGACGCCGGGTGATGCGGTTGCGGCCAGACACCTGCTCGTCAAGAATTGCCGCACACTGGTATTTCTCGAAGCGAAGAGACCGAGCCGGACGCCCCGTGCGATCTCGGCTCTCGCCGCCTTCCGGCTGCGCCGCTTCTATCTCACCAGGTATGCGCCGCGGATCAACGACTAAAGGCATGGATCAACGGATAAAGGCGAGAAGACGCCTCGGATCAACGATTAGAATGACAAATCAAAGGATAGAGGTACCGGGTATGGATAAAAGTGCAGAGATATTATGGGAAATCAAGCTTGGGAAAATCGCCGAAAAACTGAAGCTGAACCAGATGGACGCTTACATCGTCCAGTCCAAAGAAGAACTTCCCGAACTTCTTGACCGCCTCATGAAGAATGGCGCATCGGTGAATGCCGGAGGCTCGATGACTCTCGCCGAGACCGGGATTATCGACTATCTGAATGCGGGCGATTATGTTTTTTACGACAAGACATCGCCGGAGGTCAAGACCAACGAGCAGATCACGGCCGTCAACCGGCAGGCCTTTTCCGCGGATTACTATTTCACGTCGGCCAATGCGATTACCGAGGACGGATGGTTATACAATGTCGACGGACGCGGCAACCGCGTCGCCGCGATGATGTACGGACCCGAGAATGTAATCGTCGTTGTCGGCCGGAACAAATGTGTGAAGACCTTTGACGACGCCATTCAAAGAAACCGTGAAATATCGGGGCCGGCCAACTGCATCCGCCTCGGCAAAAAGACACCCTGCTCCGTGACGGGACAGTGCGCGGACTGCAGCAGCCCGGACAGGATCTGCAACGAATTTACCCTGATCAAGAGGAGCAATCCGAAGGGCAGAATCAAGGTTATCCTCCTAAATTTCGAAGCGGGGTACTGATTTAGCTGGATCCGTAGGACCCGCCTTAAGCGGTCGCATCAAGCCACCTTGACATATCGGTTATAAACTTCTATATTCGATCTATCTTAATGCGGAGGTTCCGATATGAACAAGTATAAGATTGCTGTGATTGTTTTATCGATATGTCTTGCGGCGGTCATCATTGCCGCCATACTCGTTTTTGCTCTGACCCGGAATAATCTCCCCTCCGATACTTCTATCCCTGCGACCGAATCAACCGAAATGACGACAGATGCTTCGGCGACTCTTGCGACCTCCGCCGCAACTCCGACGCCAACCGCGGCTCCGACCGCCACTCCCACCCCAACGCCTAAGCCGACCAAGGCCCCGGCAACTCCGACTCCGACTCCCACGCCGACACCCGAGGGGCAGCTGGCCGACGGCGAATATACGGTCTATGTTACGGCTGTCGACGATACTCCGCCGGATGCCGATGCGCAGGGGATCATCACGGTTCGCCGTGCCGAGATCTACTCCGGAACAGAGGCGATTGCCAAGGCGAAGGAAGAGGGACATGCGAATTATGTCGAGACCGACGAGAACGGGGTCGAGTATATTCCGAACGATTATTACATCAGCAACACCGACCAGACCTTATACACCATTAAGGTCAGCAACGCCTGCAGCATCCGTGTGTTTTCCGAAGACGGATTCAGCAACGGCGACGACATGTGCGTCGACGGAACGATCTGGTATCTGAAGCAGGAAGTCGACAGCTACGAGAGATTTGCAACCATACAGGTCGACGGCGGTCAGGCGATGCTGATCCGGCAGTTCTATCTGCCTTAAAGATCCTTTTCGGGAATAAGAGAGTACACGGCGCATTCCTTTCGGGGATGCGCCGTTTTTTTGCCTTTCCGGGACGGCGAACATTTTCTTAAAAATTTACCGAAGGGGGTATTGACAGTCTGTCGTTCTCGTATTATTGTACTAAGTGCGTAATACAGCAACACAAAAGCGCAAAATACAAAAAGACAATAAGCCACCGGACCCGAAGGGCGGCATGAATTGAATCGGAAAACGGGTATTACATAAACGTACGGCTTCGAGCCGGAGGAAAGGAGAATAAATGGATGACACTTTTGATTCGAACAGCCCGATCTACCTGCAATTGATGAAACTATTCACGATTCGGATCGCGGGGGGAGAGTGGGGTCCGGGCGAAAGGGTAATGACAGTACGGGATCTTGCCGTCGCCTTTAAGGTGAATCCCAACACGGTTCAGCGGGCATTGTCCGAAATGGAGCGTGAAGGGCTCATGTTCACGGAAAGAACAGCCGGGCGTTTCATTACAAATGACCAGAAACGAATCGATACAGCTCGAAGCGAGCTGGCCGAACAGGAGATTTCCGATTTTATCCGTCACATGAAGATGCTCGGATACGAAAAGAAGGACTGGATGGCGCTCGTCGAAGAGCTTATGAAGAAGGAGAATATCTGATATGAGTATTATTGAAGTCAAGCATCTGCAAAAAAAGTTCGGCTCAAACATTGTGCTCAATGATCTGTCCCTCAATCTTGAAGCGGGGCGGATCGTAGGACTCTTAGGCCCGAACGGATGCGGAAAATCAACCCTGATGAAGATTCTGGCCGGCTTGACCAGCGACTATGAAGGCGAAGTCCTTCTGGACGGACAGGCCCCCGGTATCCATACAAAAGCAATTACATCCTACCTGCCCGAAAAGACATACGTCGAGACCTGGATGCGCCCGCGTGACATTTTCAATTATTTTGCCGATTTCTACTCGGACTTTGACCGGAAAAAAGCGGAGGAGATGCTCGCACAGTTCCGCCTCAAGGATACGCAGCCGGTCCGTACCATGTCGAAAGGCATGCAGGAGAAACTGCAGCTGATTCTTGTTATGGCGCGAAAAGCAAAGATCTACCTGCTGGACGAGCCTATGGGCGGCGTAGATCCGGCGACAAGAAGTGCGATTCTGGACGTCACGCTGCGTCAGTATCAGGAAGACGCGATTATGGTTTTCGCGACGCATATGATCGCGGATGTCGAAGCAGTTTTCGACAGCGTGATTTTCCTCGGGTACGGTGAGCTGAAGCTCTTCGAAGACGTGGACCAGGTTCGTGAAAAATACGGCAAGAGTGTCGACGAGTTATTCAGGGAGGTGTTCAAATGTTCGGTAAGCTTGTAAAACATGAATTCCGCGCAACGGCGCGTATTATACCTTTTGTCTTCCTGGTGACGGTGTTCCTTGCGCTGGTTCATATGCTGACAGTGCGCCTGAATCTCGGTGTCCTCGCAAATCTGTCCTTTGTACTTGTGGTCATTATGTGCTTTGCGCAGATCGCGGTAACGGTTATTCTGATTGTATGGAGATATTATAAGAGCCTTTATTCAAATGAAGGGTATTTGACACACACGCTTCCGGTTGCGCCCTCCAAACATCTCTGGAGCAAGCTTCTGGTAGGAGGCGTCTGGTACCTGGCGGCCATGCTGCTTACATTCGGCGTCATTACGACCGTAATTTCCACGGATTTACAGATGAAAGATGTTATCACCTATGATAAATTCTTACAACTTTTCGGAATGCAGAACAATCAGACGGCTTTCTTTGTGATCATTGCCGTTATGATGCTCATCAGCGTTGTGCAGACACTGGCCGAAGCCTATTTTGCCATAACGGTCGGAAGCGTTTCGAAGCTTCATAAGCTCGGGATCGGCGGACCGATTCTCATTTTCTTTGCGGAATATATGGGACTTCAGATCGTAAACACCATGGGCATGCTCTTTATACCCCTAGGTCTGAAAATGAGTATGGATGGAGAGGGAATGATTTTTCAAGTCGTGAACCAGAACATGCTGTCTACCTTTCTGGAGAGCATAAAAACAAACACATCCGTTGATTCCGGTGTTATCGGACTCGGTTCCTTTGTGATGCTTCCGATTGTCATCTGCACCCTTCTTTTCATAACGAGCCGCGTGTTGAACAAACACACAAGTATCCGGTAAGGGCTTTCGTTGCCTTTATGAATCACTGCTATAATAAGATATAAAAACACTATTTATATACATATCGGGAGGAGACACATATGTCTGTTCAGAAGAAGAAGAGGAAATGGGTCAAATGGGTCATTCTGGCACTTGCTGTTCTAATAATCGGTTCCGTATGGTTTGCGTCATCACAGGCCACCGCCAAAGCAGCTCTCCTTAAATCGGAATCCGAGTCGGCCGTTCAGGCCCAAAGAGGCGATATCCGTGTGATCGTTCAGGCGAACGGCTCGATCCGCCCTTCCTCTTCTTCCGATGTGTATGCTCCTCTTTCCGGCGAGGTCGCTGAATTGTCCGTTAAGAACGGAGATGCGGTGAAGACCGGGGATCTGATTATCACGCTGAAGAACGATACGATCGACGACGAAATCGCATCCCTTAACAGCCAGCTCAGTTCGACGGATCTTCAGATTCTGACGACGGACTCCTCCAGGAGCAGCAATATTTCTTCGACGGTCTCAGGCCGCGTCAAGGCAATTTATGCGGAAGAAGACCGTGACGTCAAATCGGCGATGGAGACATCCGGAGGCCTTCTCCTTTTGTCCGCCGACGACATGATGCAGCTTGTTTTCGCGCCCGAAAAAGAAATCAAGTCCGGCGACGAAGTAACCGTCACGGTCGGCGCCAGATCGGTCGACGCGACCGTGCGTTCCGTAAGCGCGGGCCTGGCCGAAGTTGTTTTCCCGGACGACCCCGATAATCTCTTTGAGATAGGGGCAGATGCATCCTGCGAATTGCGCGACGGAACATCCATAGGCAAGGGAACCCTTCAGGTTCACATGCCATACGTCATAATCGGCCGCGAAGGCCTTGTCTCGGAAATTCTTGTCGATATCGGCGACAAAGTGAACGCCGGTGACCGCCTGATCAAGCTCGACGAGCCGGTCTATTCCACTTCATACGCGGAGCTTCTTGCCTCGCGTCAGACGACTCTCGATAATCTTGCAGAGAAAACGGCAGAGCGGGAGGCGCTTCTCGTGCGCGCCCCGCAGGATGGCGTCGTTGAGAATCTTACGGTGACCGATCACACAAGCGTACAGAAGAGCATGCTGCTCTTTACCGTCGGTTCCTCGGATGCGTTTGAACTGACTGTCGCCGCCGACGAACTCGACATTGCGAAAATCAAGGTCGGACAGACCGTGAGCATTGCGCTCGACGCCTTAGCCGGCGCCGAATATACCGGCACCGTTGACCGCGTTTCTTCCGCCGGCACCTATTTGAACGGCGTTACGACATACGACGTGACGATTCGTCTCGACAGCGCGGACGGTATATTGACCGGTATGAGCGCCAGAGCGGATATCCTGATTGATTCCCATGAGGATGTTCTTCTGATCCCCGTATCCGCGATCAAAACAATCGACGGCGAGAAATATGTCATGGCGATCCCGGCTCCGGGCACATCGGATACGGCATCGGCAGCCGGCGTTCAAACCAAAATTACAATCGGACTCAGCGACGCTTCGGAAGCCGAGGTGCTTTCCGGAATCGAAGACGGCCAGTATCTTCTGGACCTGTCTGCCGGCAGTACTTCCGACGGTCTTTTCGCCTTCGGAAGAAATCAGGGTTGAGGCGCCGGTATGATTGAGCTTAAAAACGTACGCAAAACCTATACTTTAGGCGGCGAGACGGTCCATGCCGTCGACGGCCTGTCGCTTCAGATCGACGAACACGAGTTCATCGCGCTCATCGGCGCGTCCGGCAGCGGAAAATCCACGCTGATGAACATTATCGGCTGTCTCGATACCGCCGACGAAGGCGAATACCTCCTGAGAGGTCAGAACATAACATCCTATTCCGAGACACAGATGGCCGGATTGCGCAACCGCGAGATCGGATTCATTTTCCAGCAGTTCAATCTGCTTCAGAAGCTGACCGCGCTCGAAAATGTGGAACTCCCCCTGGTATATCAGGGAGTCGGAGCATCGGAACGCCGCGAACGTGCAACGGCCGTCCTTACGCAGGTAGGTCTTGCCGCGAGCATGAGTCACCGCCCGAACCAGCTGTCCGGAGGTCAGCAGCAGAGAGTCGCCGTCGCCCGTGCCCTTGTGACACATCCGGCGCTGATTCTTGCGGATGAACCGACCGGGAACCTCGACTCCAAATCCAGCAAGGAAATTATCGCGATGCTCCGTGATCTTCACGAAAAAGGGAATACGATTCTTCTGATCACTCACGATGAGCATATCGCCGGGCAGGCCGATCGCCGGGTCCGGATTGTGGACGGTAAAATCGTGATGGACAGCAAATACGATCAGGAGGAGGCCGGCATATGAAAATAACACAGGCAATCAAGATGGCCTTTTCCGCGATCTTAAGCAACAAGATGCGTTCTTTTCTTACGATGCTCGGCATCATAATCGGCGTGCTTTCGGTTACCCTGCTGGTCGGCATCGTACAGGGCGCATCCGATTCCGTGACGGCAGAGATCGAAGGTTTAGGCGGCAGCAAGCTCATGATATCCGTCACCAGCCCGAAGCCTTCCTATATAACCCTCGAAGATCTTGCCGCGCTCGAAAATCATGACGGCGTCGCTCTCATTGCTCCGTCAATCAGCGGCGCCGACACGGCTAAGGCGGAAGGTAAAACGTCGGCTGCGGATATCTCCGGCGTGACCGAAAATACGATGACCGTCGACGGTGTCACGGTTACCGACGGCCGCTTTATTCAGGCAAACGACAATGAGATGCGGCTTGATGTCGCCGTAGTCGGCGCGAAAATCGCACGCGATCTGTACGGACACACCGACGTGGTCGGCAGCCGTTTCACGCTCCTCGGCCGGACTTTTGAGATTGTCGGAGTACTTGAGGAAGAAGGTGCGGCATCTGTAAGCTCCACGGATTCCACGATCTATATTCCGATCAAGACCGCCGCGCGTCTCATGAAGCAGACGTCGATCATGTCCTTCAACGCCAGTGCCGCGTCGGTCGAGCAGATAGACGAAGCAAAGGCGTCGATCGAGAAATTTCTTACGCAGAAGATCCGCCCGGCTTCCTCGGACAGTGAGGATAAAGGCTACTTTATCTTTAATATGGGCGACGTACTATCCGCTTTCAACAGCGTAATGGGTACCATGTCGCTTCTTCTCGGCGGCATCGCCGGTATCTCGCTGGTTGTCGGCGGCATCGGGATTATGAATATCATGCTGGTTTCCGTCACCGAAAGGACAAGGGAAATCGGAATCCGCAAGGCCATCGGCGCCCGGCACTCCGACATACTGATTCAGTTCCTGATCGAAGCGATTGCGATATCCGTCACGGGCGGTCTGATCGGTATGATGCTGGGGGCTTTGTTCCTGCAGCTTCTGAGTGGTATCATGGACATGAGCCTGCATATGTCCGTATCGGTTTCGGCCCTGGCTCTCGGTTTCTCGCTTGCCATCGGCGTCATTTTCGGGATCTATCCCGCCAATAAAGCCGCCCGCCTGAAACCGATCGACGCGCTTCGCTACGAGTAAGCGCGTTCGCCGGAACCGCTTGACTATGGGCCGCAATGGTCCGCGGAGCATGATTCATGACACTGGATACAATTGGCGGTTATAAAGCGAGAATTCCCGCGCACGTCCGCGGGATTATGGAACGTTTGGCCGAATCCGGATTTGAATCGTATCTGGTTGGCGGTGCGGTCAGGGATATGCTCCTTGACAGTACTCCGGCGGATTTCGATTTGACTTCGAACGCCACACCGGAGCAGATTCTTCGCGTTTTTCACGGATTCACCGTTGTCCCGACCGGCATCGCGCACGGCACCGTAACGGTCATTTCGTCTGGGTACTCCATCGAGATAACGACCTACCGGATCGACGGCTCTTACTCGGACGCCCGCCGGCCGGACGGCGTATCTTTCAGCAAATCACTCGCGGAGGACGTGAAACGCCGCGACTTCACAATCAATGCGCTGGCCATGGACTCCGAAGGAAACGTAATCGATTATGTCGGCGGCATCGCGGATCTCGAAAACAAACTCATCCGCTCGGTCGGCGAGCCGGGTCAGCGATTACAGGAAGACGCCCTGCGAATTCTGCGGGCCCTCCGCTTCTCCGCGGTTCTCGGATTTCCGATCGAGAAGGAGACGCGCCGGAGTCTTTTCCGGCATAAGAATCTGCTCCCTAAAGTATCGGCCGAACGAATCTGGTCGGAACTGATCGGCCTTATCTGCGGAGAATATGCGGATCAGGTACTCCTGTACTATGCGCGGATTCTGGGCGTTGTGATTCCGGAGATTCTTCCCATGCGAGGCTTTGATCAGCACAATCCGCATCACTGCTACGATGTACTCGAACATACGGCCTATGTCGTCAAGAACACGCCTCCCGACAAGACCCTTCGTCTCGCTGCGCTTTTTCACGATATAGGTAAGCCGGTCGTTTTTGTGATGGATGCGGATGGCATCGGACACTTCTACGGCCATCAGAAGGTCAGCCGGGATATTGCCCACGACGTCCTTCTTCGTCTGAAGGCTGACAACCGGACCCGTGAAAGGGTAGAGACTCTGGTCCTGTGGCACGACGTGGAAATCGAGCCGTCCGAAAAAATCATCCGGCGCAGACTCGGCCAGTTCGGCGAGTCCCTGCTGCGGGATCTCCTTACGCTGAAACGGGCTGATACACTGGCCCAATCCGAGAAGAGCCGTTACCGGCTTGAGGAGCAGGCCAACATCTATAAATTACTCGACGTCGTACTGTCCGGAAACGCCTGTTTCTCGATGAAAGATCTCGCGGTGAACGGCGACGACCTTCTTCGGATGGGCGCGCCAAGGGGCCCCGGGATCGGTGTGATCCTTGACGAACTCCTTCGGCTCGTGATCGACGGCGAGCTTCCCAACGATCGCGAAAAGCTTCTTAAATATGTGTATGCCAAAGAAACACAGGTAATAAAAGATCCCGGCTCTTCGAACTGAAGAGACCGGGATTTGTTTTACCTATAAATTACGCTCACTTATGCAATGTCAATTCGGCGGCTCTTTGGCGCATCTTTGTCCTTCTTCGGCAAGGTCACCGTGAGTGTGCCATTCTCCAGCGATGCGCTGATATTTGCCGCATCAATATTGGCAAGGGGGAAGCTTCTGGCAAAGCGGCCTGATCTGCGTTCACGGCAGATGTAACCTTCACTCTTTGTCTCATAATTCTCATCCGCTTCAACGGAAATGAGAAGACGATCCTCATCAACATCAAGATGAATCTGATCTTTCTTTATACCGGGTAGATCGGCGTCGAGAATATAGGCGTCCTTCGTCTCGCGAATATCCACCTTCATCTGGTTAAAGGCGCCGCCAAAGACAGGCGCCATGGATCCCCCGAAGAAACGGTCGAAAAAAGGATCAAGATCCGAACGATAATTACCGGCGGGCTCAAGTCCGCTGTTTTTTCTGTAAAGAGTTTGGATAGAAATTATGTCATGAGCGGCTGCGGGTACTCGTCTCTTTCAACCGGGAGTCCCTATTATGACGCAAACAGCAGAGAATCAAGCATATTTCTTATTAAAAATAAGACCCAAATATACACAATGTTCACAATTAAATTTGAGAAAACGCCTCAATGGAGCCGAAAACAAGCTGAAATCATCGCAATTTGTTCACAAAGTCTCTAAAATGTGTATAAAATGTGAAAATTAAGTTGCAAATCGGACATAAATATGCTAATCTGTTTACAAATAGTTCAATAAACATGACGAACACCTTCACCGATGGATTTACAGGAGATAAATGGTGCGTATGAAAAACAAAAAAGGATTCACGCTTCTTGAGATGATGGTCACAATCGGAATTATTGTCATCGTTTCCGGTGCGCTGACCTATTCTGTCAAAGATTATGTTGACAAAGCACGCGCTGCCGCAGATACGGCAAGTGCACAACAGGATAAGTATACTGTCGCAGAAAGTGCCGTTGCATTACTGAAGAAAGAAGCACCTTCATCTCCGGCAGCGACGCCTACGCCTACAAGCGCACCAACGGCAACACCGACACCGACACCGACCACCGCGCCCGGTGCCGCTACTCCGACACCGACAGCAACACCGACACCGACGGCTACTCCGACAGCAACACCGATTCCGACGGCAACTCCGACACCTACTGCTGCGCCTACTGCAGCTCCGACCGCAGCTCCGACTGCCGCGCCTACTGCTGCACCGACACCGGCTGTTTCGAAACTTACCCCGTCTTGGTCGGAAGCAGGCAGTTGGGGGACGTATGTCACACAGTATAGCTTGTCAATTTCGAATAAAAGCGGTACAAAGGTTAATAGCTGGACCGTTAAGGCGACCGTGCCTGCAGGTACAACAATCGTGACCAACTGGAATTGCTCAGCGAGTATTTCCGGAACGATACTGACCATAACACCATCGGGCAACGGTACGATCAAGAACGGAAGCAGCGTGTCAGACATAGGAATACAGCTGCAGTCGCCAAACACAACCAAGGTAACCGGAGTGACCATTACGCCGTAAGATGTCCATACCATGTACTTGTAGAAAAACAACCTGACTGAATAGATACTATAATAAGAATTAAATAGACTGTCCGCTCGGTTCTTCGGAACTGTGCGGGCAGTCTTTTTTTGTCTAAAGGTAAAAATCATTAATATGTTATAACAAAAATGATCTACATAATTATGACACAATTAACCCGTATAATGCTTCGGAATGGCGACACAATTCGTTTACGGATTCATCACCAATCCTTTAGAGTGGCATGTTACTATTTGGTTGTAGACAAGAAATCCCCGAAAACTGCTGCAAATAGTCAAAAATCGTCGATTCAAATCTACAGCACAAATGATTCAGATAGTTTCGGAAAAAGTGACGTAAATGTGAAAATTCACAGGAGAAAAGAAATGATCAAACTTAGTACCGTTTTTGGGAACAAAAGAATCGCTGTAGCGGCTGTTGCACTGGCAACTACCGTGATCTGCAGCTTCTCGTTTAATCAGGCAGTAGCAGCCGGAGAAGCGAGTCATGTGGCAGGCGCCGTGAATACCGTTGCGGCAACAGATATCGTAAAAACAACTCCTGAAGCGGGTAACTTTTCAGATAATCAGTTTTCCAAGAGCGATGCGGAAAGAATAGACGCTTTACGTAAAAGCATCATCGCTACGGCTGACGCTATTTATTACAATGCAAACCACGCATTACTGTCTTTGAAGACGGTAAAAACGGCGGAAGAAATATCCGAATCGGCTAAGACCATACTTACCGAAAAGGCGACAGAGACGACTGACAAGCCTGCAAAGTCGCAGTCAACGCCGGTCACGACCACAGCCGCTCCTGCAGCCGCAGCACCGGCAGCTGCTCCGGCAACTCCTGCCTCTCTCGGAGACACAAGCGGAAGTTACGACAGCGCGATGGCTCGTGCCGTTTTCGATCTCGTGAATCAGCAAAGAGCTGCAGCCGGTCTGCCCGCACTTACCTGGAACGACGCGCTTGCGGAATCCGCCGGTATTCGTGCCACTGAAATCGTCGTCAACTGGTCGCACACAAGACCGGACGGATCCGAGTGGTGGACCGCCGGAGCACAGACAGAAATGGGAGAGAATCTTGCATACGGACAGGCATCGGCCGAACAGGCGATGACAGAATGGATGAATTCCCCCGGTCATGCAGAGAATATATTAAGATCCAGCTTCACAACACTCGGAGTTTCCTGCTACATCTGCAACGGAACGTATTATTGGGTTCAGCATTTCGCATAATATAAGGTACTTGACAAAAACACGACTATACCCAAAGATTATGGCAGACAAATCGATTATGATTTGTCTGCCTTTTTCGTTTGTTTGCGCCCGGCATACCGGCCGGAAGAATGATTTCCCAGAGGTATTTATGAGGGCACAAAAGTTTCTTGCGTCTTTTGCCAAACATAGAATTGCTGTTGTCCTTTCCTTCGTATTTATAGGAGTTATATTAGGAAGCTTCGGTTTTGTCCGGATTGTTTACGGACAAAACTTTGCTTCCGTTATCGCAGATTATGTAATGTCACCGGATACGACATCCGGTGACGGTGCCGACGCGACGCCGATTCCTACGGTAAAACCGGCTTCTGGTCCGACATCGGGGCCGACCGCAACACCGGCATCTACAGCAACACCGGCATCTACGGCAACACCGGCATCTACAGCAACACCGGTATCTACAGCAACACCGGCATCGACCGCAACACAGGGGCCGACCGCAACACCGGCACCCACCGCAACACCGGCACCCACCGCAACACAGGGGCCTACCGCAACGCCGGCACCGACCGCAACGCCAAGGCCTACCGCAACTCCCAAACCGATCCCGACCCCGACCCCGGTCCCGCCGCCGCCATCGGCAGCGGCTCCTTCATCTGACATTGAAACCATGGAGAGTCTTATCCTCGACAGGGTAAACGCTGAAAGAGCCGGCAACGGTCTCGCACCACTTAGCAGAGACAGTTCTCTGGATGCGACGGCCGATGTCCGTTCGTCGGAAATCGCGATTCTTTTTGACCACAGTCGTCCGGGCGGGGGGGATTGTTTTTCAGCGTTTCCGGCGGGTTGTTCCGCAATGGGCGAGAACATCGCGCAAGGCCAGACCTCGGCAGAGGGTGTAATGAATGACTGGATGGGATCTGAAGGTCACCGGGCCAACATATTGAGCGCGTCTTTTACGAAGATCGGAATCTCGTGCTATTATGACGGAAGCACATATAGTTGGGTTCAGGATTTTGCAGGCTGAGATCCGGACGCCAGGGAATTGCCTTATGGGTTGGACATCAAGCTGACCGTTACGATGGAAAGGCCGCGATAACATGAGCAGATCAGAGAAAGAAGCAGATATTCCTGTGCAATCGGCGCGAAAAGCAGATCATTCCTCGCGATCGCTGCAAAAAGCGGAGACCCGCAGGCGATTTTTGCGAAAAGCAGGACGTTTATTCATTCTTATCGGCGTGCCGGCAGTTGCACTGCTTGCGGCGTTTCTTGTTTACTCGCACAACCCGAACCTTGAAAGCCGGTACTATCTTCCGTGCTTTTTTCATAAACTGACGGGACTTTATTGCCCCGGCTGTGGAAACACAAGAGCATTGTATGCACTGCTTCATCTGGACTTTTCGGGAATGCTGAATAACAATGCATTGTTTCCCTTTTTGGCCGTGCTGCTCATATGGCTTACAGCGGGCGAGTATCTGAAACTCCTCTTCGGAAAGCGTATACTTTGGGTCCCGGGAAAAATATCGCCTGTCGTACTTGCCGTAATGGTTCTGGCGGTCATTGCTTTTACGATTCTGCGCAATCTTCCGATTTTTCCGTTTTCGCTTCTGGCACCGGATGCATAAGAGGGTTTTCTATTTAGTCCTTATAAATGCAAAATTTACTTGACGAATCCTGCTGAATTCATTAAGCTTAGAACATCGAGACATCATATTTTAATCGGCAATCACGTTGTTCATTAACAACTATTGGGCCGATATTGATTACAAATGGAGGATTGAATATGGCATTTTGTAAGAGCTGTGGAACGGATATAGGCGAAGCAAAGTTTTGTCCGGCATGCGGAGCCAAGAATGAGACCGCGGAGACGATCATCGCAGCACCTGTGGCGGCACCGATTTTTTCCGAACCTCTATCGCCGGCACCCGAGACTTCCGTACCCGTAACATCTGCACCTTTGACGTCCGAACCCGTTTCGGCCCCTGTTTTTGCGCCGGATCCGACGGTCTATTCTGCCGGAAGCGATGCATCCAATACTGTACCTCCCGTATACTCCGCGCCCGTATATTCGGCGCCGGTATATTCCGCGGATGCCTCACAGATGCCCAGCACGTCCGGACAGATGGTTTTCTCTATCATCAATACGGTTCTTGGCGGTCTGTCCTGCTGCAATCTCTTGAACCTTGCGGCTTGTATTCTTGGTATCATTGCCATAGTCAAATGCAACAAAGCCGGTAAAGCAGGGTCGATCGACGAGGCCAATCAGCTTCTGTCTTCAGCCAAGACAATGAACATAATCGCTATCATCCTGAATGTCGTTGGCGGCATTGCATTGCTCATCACGATTTTATCGGGAGCATTCAGCTCTGTTTGGGATGGTTATTACTACAATTAAGTATTATATACCGGATTGAGCAGACTGCTTTCGGGTTTCCCGGGGGCAGTTTTTTATATCGCCGGTTAGTTGATAAAGAAGCATCCGGATTTTGTCGTTCGTGTGTTTCTATTATCGCGTTTTAGCGTATAATCAGATTAATGTTTATGTGTCGGAGGGATAGATCATGAAAAAATGCCCGGTATGTGGAGTCATGATGGGTGACAACGTTGCCCGCTGTTTTATGTGCAAATACGACTTTCAGAAGGCGGCGACGGAAGGCGAGGATATCGCCAGAAAAGAAGCTGTCACCAATGTCCGGCATTCGGAGCAGGAAGCCCTGGGACGTGTTGCAGAGAAGAAGGCGGAAGAGAGCAAGATTATATCGGAAGCCCGTGAGAGCGCCCGCCTTGAGATAGCCGAGATCCAGAGATCCCTTGAAGGCGAGAAGCTGCGTATTGAACAGGAATATGTGGAGATTCGCAGGCAGGCTCTTGAGGAGAGAACCCGCCTGGATAAAGACCTGGGCGTAATCAGGAAGCAGGTTGAAGACGAGAAGGCTGCTATTGAGCGCATTAAAGCCGAAGGCAGCAAGATCATCGAAGATGCCAAGAATGCGGCCGGCAAAGAGGCAAACCAGCTTCTTATGGCTGCTCAGGCGGAAACGGAAGCACTTGCACTTCAGGTTCAGAAGGAATACAAGGAAGCCATGAACAAGAAGCAGCAGATGATGGATGAAGCGAAGCATCTGCAGACAGAAGCGGAAGCACAGGCAAAAAAGCGTGATGAAGCCGCAGCCGAGTATGAACGCCTTAGCCGTCTCTCGAAAGAAGAGGAGATAAGAGCCTCCTCTATGGTTGAGGAGCTTAAGAAGAACGCGGAGCTTGAGAGTGCCGAGATCGTGCGAAAGGCTGAGCTCGACGCCGAAGAAGTCCATAAGCAGGCGCAAATCATTGGCCAAGCCAGAATCGATGAGGCGGAACAGGAGAGAAACCGTCTTCTCGCTGAAGCAGAACAGATCGCGGTCAACGCGGAGAATACGAGAACACAGGCGCAGGCCGAGCTTGCGGCGTACATAGAAGAAGCGAAGAGTGCAATTGCGTCGATCGAAGAGGCTAAGGCTGAAAGACTCAGGATCGGTGCCGATATTGACAGGATTATGCAGGATTCCGAAGCAGCCAAAGCCGAGGCAGAGCAGCTTAAGGCACAGAATGTGGAAGCCAGACGACTTGCGGATGAGGAATCGGTAAAGATCAATCGCGATATCGAAGACGCCAGAACGAAGGCGCAGCAGGAAGCTCAAAGCTTTATTGACGAAGTGGAACAGACAAGAACCGCGGCGGAAGCGGAAGTGAAGAAGATTCTTGAAGAGCGCCAGGCGATTCAGGAGAAAGCCGAGCAGGAAGCCGCAGCCATTCGTATCGAGATCGAGACCGCCCGCGCCGACATTCTGAGATCGCAGGAGGACAGGAAGGCCGCAGCTGCGGAGCTTGAGACGGCGCGCAATCAGGCGAGAGAAGAATCGGAACGGATTCTTCTGGAAGCAGAAAAGCATGCAGTGCTGATTAAGGAAATCGCATTTACGGAGAACGAGAAGGGCCGGTTGACCAAAGAGCTCGAAGACAGATACAAAGCGGCGGAGGATGCAGTCGCTTCCCTTAAGTCGGCACTTGCGGAAAAGGAAGAGGAACTTGCACGTAGGGAAGAAAGGTTGAAGGAAATGGCGGACGAGATTGAACGGATCAAAGGTCTGGCAGACGCGGGCTCTATGGAATATGCTGTTGAGAATATTCAGCATAAGCTGAGCGGAGAAATCGACGTCCCCGGAATCGAAGAAGCTCTGTCACGGAGAAGTGCCGACGGATGGCGTCTGCACAGTGTAATCAACGATGAGGGCGGCAAGCTTCAGGCAAGCCTGACCGGTTCGGAGAAAACATCTCTTTCAGGCGGTCCGCTCATTAAAGAGGATCGCGTAGTCCTGATATTTGTAAGATCGAAGGGTACAAATTAATTGTTTTACCTCTTCCAAAGTACAAACCAGGGTGTTATAATACTTCACATTGAGGCGAGGGCGTCTTCTTTCGGGAAGACGCCCTCTTATTTTTTACCTAATAATTAGTAAGGAAGGTTAAATATGAGCGAGATTGTAAACACCATTGAAATTTTCGGAATGAATGTTTTTAACGATGAAGTAATGAGCAGACGTCTTCCGAAGAACATTTACAAAGAGCTTAAGAAGACGATCGAGAACGGTGCCGAAATGAGTTCGACCGTTGCCGATGTCGTAGCGGCTGCAATGCGCGACTGGGCTGTCGAGCGCGGTGCCACGCATTATACCCACTGGTTCCAGCCGATGACCGGTATTACGGCCGAAAAGCACGACGCATTCCTTTCGCCCGATTCCGAAGGCAAGGCCATTCTGGATTTCTCCGGCAAAGAGCTCATTAAGGGCGAGCCGGATGCTTCCTCTTTTCCTTCCGGCGGAATCCGCGCTACTTTTGAAGCACGCGGCTACACGGCTTGGGACTGCACGTCTCCTGCCTTTATCCGTGAAGACGCTGCCGGCGTAACCCTTGTTATTCCGACCGCATTCTGTTCTTATACCGGAGAAGCGCTCGATAAGAAGACGCCTCTCCTTCGCTCCATGCAGGCATTGAATGCACAGGGCATGCGCATTCTGAAACTCTTCGGCAACACCACCTCCAACCGCGTTGTCGCATCCGTAGGTCCCGAGCAGGAATACTTCATTATCGACAAGAAGAAGTATCTCGAAAGAAAGGACCTTATCTTCACAGGCCGTACTCTTTTCGGAGCGATGCCTCCGAAGGGTCAGGAACTTGACGATCATTACTTCGGCGCAATCAAAGAGCGTATCGCCGCTTTCATGAAAGATGCCAACGAAGAGATGTGGAAGCTCGGCATTCCCGCCAAGACACAGCACAATGAAGTCGCCCCGGCGCAGCATGAAATTGCACCTTTCTACGGTACTGCCAACATCGCGACAGACCACAACCAGCTCGTTATGGAGACCTTGAAGAAGGTTGCCGAGCGTCACGGACTTGTCTGTCTTATGCACGAAAAGCCTTTCGCCGGCGTCAACGGTTCCGGCAAGCACAACAACTGGTCGATCGGTACGGACGACGGCATCAACCTCCTGAATCCCGGCAAGAATCCGCATGAGAATATGCAGTTCCTTCTGTTCCTGGTCGCCGTCATCAACGCGGTCGACACATACGCACCGCTTCTTCGTCTCTCGGCAGCCAATGCCGGCAACGACCACCGTCTCGGTGCGAACGAAGCGCCGCCTGCGATCCTCTCGATCTTCCTCGGCGAGCAGCTCGACGATATCCTCGCGCAGATCGAAGCCGGAAAGCTCGATCATACGAAGGTCGGCGGCATCCTTGATACCGGCGTCGCAAGCCTTCCGAATCTTAAGAAGGACGCAACGGACCGCAACCGTACTTCGCCTTTCGCCTTCACCGGCAACAAATTCGAGTTCCGTATGGTCCCTTCTTCCGGTTCCATTGCCGGTCCGAACTTTGTCCTGAATACGATCGTATCCGAAATTTTAAGCCAGTTTGCTGACGAGCTCGAGAAGGCCGATGATTTCAACAAGGCCGTCTGGGATCTGATCTGCCGCAACGTCAAGGAACACAAGCGCATTATCTTCAACGGCAACGGCTATTCCGACGAGTGGGTCGCTGAAGCCGCCAGGAGAGGCCTTCCGAATATCACGTCAACGGTCGCCAGCATCCCTGCGCTGATTACACCGGAGAGCGTCCGCATTTTCGAGAAGCATCACGTCCTGAACAGCATCGAGCTTCACTCCCGTGCGGAAATCACGTACGAGAGCTACACCAAGGTCATCAACATCGAAGCCCGTACGATGATCGACATGACAAAGAAGCAGATTGTTCCCGCAGTGGTCAAGTACACATCTTCGCTTGCGAAGTCGATCAACTCTGTCAAGGAAGCCGTACCCGGTGCCGATGTGTCTGTTCAGACCGAGCTCCTCGTCGCAGTTTCGGCCAAGCTTGCCGAACTCAATGCAGCTTTGAAGAAGCTCGAAAAAGAGAACGCGGCTGCAGCGGCGGTTTCCGAGGGTATCGAGAAGCAAGCCGAGTTTTATCGTGATCATGTCTTTACGGCAATGGCTGAGCTTAGAGTACCGGCCGACGCCCTTGAGATGATGGTTGATCAGGATGTATGGCCCTTCCCGACGTACGGAGACATTCTTTTCAACGTCTGATCCTCACATGCTAGCCAAGACAGAAGCCCCGGCCGTATGTTTCGAAAGAAACGCGCAGCCGGGGCTTTTTTTGGTAGAATGATTTAAGAAACGGACGGGAGGATGTGTGACATGCCGGAAACGGATTCGCAGATAACCGATGTGAAATTGCTCTTTTCGGTTACGCTTTTAGCGGGCGAGATTCTCCTGTCGAGCGGAGCCGAGATCTATCGCGTAGAGGATACGATCAGCCGCCTTCTGTCGCTTTCCGGATACGCGGGCGGCGAGTCCTTCGTGACGCCGTCCTGCATCCTTCTTACCTTGAGAACGCCCGATTCCGAGGCGATGACGACGCTTAAACGCGTTCCCGTGCGCGAAAACAATCTCTCCCGGGTGGCCGAAACCAACACAGTCGCCAGGGCACTGACCGACGGCAAAATCAGTCTGGAAGACGCGTATGCGCGTCTTGTCTCCATACGCGAAAAGAAAGGGTTTCCGGAATGGGTCAAGTCGCTGATCCTTATCTTTCTTCCGGTCTGCTTCTTCCTTTTCTTCGGAGGCCGGAGCCTTTCTGCCGGAGTAATCTGCCTTCTGACGGGCACATGGCTGGCGGTATCCGGGAAGTGGCTCATCCGTCAGTCGGTTGTTCCCTTTTTTCATGATCTGATCCGCGCGGCAGGCGTCGCATTTCTGGCCTCGCTGGCCGGTCGCTTTCTTGCAACGGAAGCGTTCTCGAATCTGATTATTATCAGCTCGATCATGCCGCTGGTACCGGGCGTGGCGATTACCACCGCGATCCGCGACGTTCTCCACGGGGATTACCAGTCGGGCACCGCAAGGGCGGCGGAGGCTTTTATCATCGCGGCGGCCGTAGCCGTCGGCGTCGGTGCGGGGATCTTCCTGTACCGGCTGATTCCGCTGTAAGGGGGCGTTACTATGTGGCAGTACATACTCATGACAGTGGGTGGGTTCCTTACATCTGCAGGCGCGGCGCTTCTTTTCGAGGTTCCTGTAAGGCAGTCGCTGATCTGCGGAATAATCGGTATATTGTCCTGTGTTGTGAATCTCACGGCGGGAGCCGCTTCTTTTCCAACAGTCATTTCGACCTTCCTCGCGACGCTTCTGGTGGCACTTCTTTCGAATATTGCGGCCCGCATCGAGAAGATGCCGGTTACGGTTTTTCTGATCCCCTGCATTTTTCCGTTCGTGCCCGGCGCGGGCATGTACCGGATTGTCTACAGTCTGATTGAGAACCGCCAGCAGGACGCCATCATGTATTTTTTCCAGACGATGGAGATTGCGGGGGCGATCGCACTGTCTGTTTTCTTTGTTGATACCCTTTTTCGAAAAGGAGTCAAAGTGCACACAAAATGCACATAAATTACTGGATTTTAACAGTGGATATTGGTCATTCTAGATAGTATAATAGCGATATTAGCTATACTAAGGAGGACAGATACATGATCAATTATCCAGCAGGCAAGATCCGTAATATCACGTTGCTGGGACATGGCGGATCCGGTAAAACAGCTCTAGCTGAGGCAATGCTGTATAGCGCAAAGGCGGTGGACCGGCTTGGCCGTTCCGCAGATGGCAACACAGCGATGGACTTCGACCCCGAAGAAGTCAAGCGCAAGATTTCCATCAACACCACGCTTGCAGCATGCGAGTGGAAGAATTCCAAGATGAACATCATCGACACCCCCGGTGATTTTGACTTTTTAGGTGAAACGATGGCCGGCATTCGAATTGCCGACAGCGCTATTGTTATGATCAGCGCCAAGGGCGGTACTTCCGTCGGATCCGAGAAGGCGATCCGCCTTCTGAAGAAGAGAAATGTTCCCTTCCTGTTTTTCATGAACCGGATGGACGAGCCCAATGCCGATTTCGAAGCTGTTGCCAAGCGTATGCGCGACAACTACGGTTCCGGTGTTATTCCGCTTTCTCTTCCGATCATGAAGAATGACCAGATGACCGGTATTGTCGACGTTATGAACCGCCGCGCGTTCTCAATTGATGAGAAGACCGGTGCCATGACCGAGATCCCTGTGCCGGAGTCTTTTAATGCGCGTATTACCGAGCTCCAGGACGCCGTGAATGAAGTTGTCGCGGAATCGGACGAAGAGCTGATGGAGAAGTATTTTGCCGGCGAGGCGTTTACGGAGGACGAGTTCAGAAGAGGCGTACATGCGGGTTTCCGCGACGGGAGTCTCCATCCGATCTATGTCGGCTCTGCGTACCGTAACTGGGGCGTGGAGTTCCTGATGAATTGCCTTTCCAAAGATACGCCGGCCGCCGGGGAGAAAGAACCCGTGCAGGGTACGGCCCCCGATGGGTCAACGTTGGATGTCGCCTGCAGCGATGAAGAACCGTTGGCCGCTTTTGTGTTTAAGACGATTGCCGACCCGTTCGTGGGCCGCATCAGCATCTTCCGGGTCTATTCCGGTGTGATGAAGGCCAACACATCGGTCTATAACTCGGTCAAGGAGAAGGACGAGAGAATCAGCGGACTGTTCTACATGGTAGGCAAGAAGCAGATTCCGACCGATCAGGTCAACGCCGGCGACATCGGCGCCGTTGCCAAGCTGGTTCTCACACAGACGAATGACACCCTGTGCGACCGTTCCCGCGTTGTGACACTTCCGGCGATCAAGTTCCCGACGCCGTGTCTGTCGATGGCGATTGTTCCGAGAGTGAAGGGCGAAGAGGACAAGATTATGGCCGGCCTTCACAAGCTGTCCGACGAGGATCCGGTATTTGTTGTAACGACGAATGCGGAGACGCGTCAGATGGTCATTTCCGGTCTGGGCGAGCAGGAGATTTCCGTCCTGAGAAGCAAGCTCAAGACCAAGTTCAATGTAGACTCTACAATCGAAGCGCCGCGTGTGCCTTATCGCGAAGCGATCCGCAAGAAGGTTAAGGTTCAGGGCAAGCATAAGAAGCAGTCCGGCGGTCACGGCCAGTACGGCGACGTCTGGGTCGAGTTCGAACCGACGGAGTCAGAGGGGCTTGTCTTCGAAGAGAATGTTTTCGGAGGTTCCGTGCCGAGGAACTTCTTCCCGGCCGTTGAGAAGGGTCTTCAGGAATCGGTCGGCCGCGGCGTTCTTGCCGGGTTCCCTGTCGTGAACCTGAAGGCGACTCTGGTCGACGGTTCTTACCACGATGTTGATTCGTCCGAAATGGCGTTCAAGATCGCCGCTCATCTTGCCTTCAAGAACGGACTTCCGCTTGCGAACCCGGTTCTTCTTGAGCCGATCAGCACGGTTGTCGTCCATATACCGGAAGACAAGCAGGGCGATATCATGGGCGACATGAACAAGAGACGCGGACGCATTATCGGAATCGATACAGACGAGGACGGCTCCGCCGTTTCCTGCGAAGTGCCGACGTCCGAGATGGCCACCTATGCCACCGACTTGAAGTCGATGACGCAGGGCCGCGGCTGGTACACGATCGATCATGCGCGCTATGAGCAGGCACCCGCCGAAGTGGCGATCAAGGTTATCCAGGAGCATAAGGCGCAGCTCGAAGAAGAGGAGTAATAAAGCTCTTAAGCCGTTAACGGATCACAAACAGGGGAGAATACCACTCTATTCTTTCCTTACGATGCCCGGTTCTCAACCAGCAGAGAACCGGGTTTTTTGTGCTTGGCTTTTCGAGCTGCAGGCCAGCTCAAGAATTACACACCAAATCAAGCATTTCTCCATTTTGGTGTGTAATCCGGCATCAGCATACTGCAGGTCAGCTCAAGAATTACACACCAAATCAAGCATTTCTCCATTTTGGTGTGTAATCCGGCATCAGCATACTGCAGGTCAGCTCTAAAATTACACACCAATTCAAGCATTTCTCCATTCTGGTGTGTAATCCGGCATCTGCACACTGCGCGCCAGTTCGAGAATTACACACCAAATTAAACTTTCTCCCATTTTGGTGTGTAATCCAGCCCCTGCATACTGCAGGCCAGCTCGAAAATTACACACCGAATCAAGCGTTTCTCCATTTTGGTGTGTAATCCGGCATCTGAACACTGCATGCCGGTTCGATAATTACACACCAAATCAAGCGTTTCTCCATTTTGGTGTGTAATTCTGCAAATAAACGGACACCTTGTCAGCGTGAGTGCATATGAAACACCGTTTTGGGATGCATTTTTCACTTTTTTGGAGACCGCAAGTAATTCAGTGTAAACACTGGTTCACACCACATCATCGTCTCCGCTCACCAGGCACCGTGCAGACGGTGGTACCTCATCATCGATCGTTACAGTATTCCGGATATGTAAAAACCCGGGGAACGACGGCTCCCCGGGTTTTGATATTCCTATGACGGATGGTGTTTCTCAGCCGACTTTGTAAATAATCGTGCTGTTCTCGTCCGGGAAGCTTGCTGCGAGTTCGAGATTGTTGTTGAAGAAGGATTCGTCGAAGGTGAAATCCGAAACATTCCGAAGATCGTTGTCGACCAATATATAGGTGATGTTTTCCTGATAGCACAGCTTCGTAAAATTCTCAAGACTGCCGCCGCAGCCGGTCAGGAGCTGCGCGTAGATATCCATGCGGCTTTCCGTATCGTATCCGGCCGACCAGGCGTAATAGGGGTGCCCGTAGTATGCGAAACGCCCGGATAGGAAGAATGTATTCATGGCATAGGGCGCGGTCAGGAATACGGCGCGCGGTTCGGTATTGGTTTCAATCCAATTCACCATCGACGAATCGAGATTCATCTCGACCGAGTTCTTGTTAAGGTTATAGTATACGACCCATTCGCTGATGCCGGTGGCCGTAAGCGTAAGAAAGAGAATCACGGCGAGCGTTCTGGTTCCGATCAGCGCGAAAATGCGTTTGACGGAATGCCGCTTCGGAGCGGGCAGTTCGGCGTTCCCGTCCGAATCCGGACGGTCTTTATCCGGTACGAACGGTTTCCAGAGGAATGCCAGAAGCGCAGCAAGGAAAATCGTAAAGAGGATCAGACTGATCTGTATGAATTTGTGATTGGCCGTAATCTCCTTTGATACGCTGAACAGGAACGCGAAAAGCGTCGGCAGTCCGAAGATCAGGATGAGCACGGAACGGTAGAGATTCTTTTGAGCGAAAAGAAGGATCAGGATCAGTATTGACACGAGTCCCGTGACTTTTCCCATATAGATCGCGACATTCAGGAGATCCGGATGATCGACGACAAATCCCGGAAGGAAGGAGAGACTCGCGACATTGCCGGCACCGCCGGAGAAGAACTGAGCCTGAAGAAGCGCGGATCCTACGGAGCAGAGCGCAATGGCCAGATAGGCGAGCCGGTTCTCGGAGAAGATTGCCATGCCGAAAAGAAGGACGAGTGCCGCGATCAGCGCCGCACCGTGGAAGAAAGGCATGCATATGACGATCAGCAGGGCAATCAGAATCAGTGAATACGGCTTGAGAGGGTCGTTTTTGCGCGGGAGCCATGCCTCGCGGCAGAACATAAACTGACGGATCTTGTCCCTGAAACCTTCCGCTTTCCTGACGTGAAGGAACATGCGGCGCACGTGAGGGAGGAAGAGGATCACGAGAATCAGAAGCAAAGCGACACCCAGCATCAGATGCCGCTGGTTCGCATACACGTTTACGGCCCAAAGTCCCCAGTTATCATAAGGGGTGTCGCCGATCCATACGGTGTTCGTGAAAAAGCGGTGGATCGCCAGAAGGACGGAATTGGAAGATACGCTTGCGGGCAGCGCGGCGACCTCTGCCGCCGTGACGATGTGCGAGTTTGCCGCAAGATCCGATATCTGTGTGACGATCGCAAAGGAGCTGCGGAAGAGGACGAGAACGGGAGCCAGCCAGAATGTGGCACGGCGTCCGGTTATAAGTACGGCCAGCACACCGAGGAGAATGAAGCAGGCGATCATGGTGAGCGCGGACGGTATATTCAGAGCATTGTCGATCCGAAGACCCATCAGATTTAAGTTGCCGCAGAGGAAGTAGAAGAGAAAGTGATAGCGGATCCCGTCGCCCGGGAAATGCGGATAATCCGTCGGAAAATTGAGCCCGTGCGAGAAAGAGGAGATCAACGCTGTGTGGGGTGAAAGGTCGCTGAAAACGGAATAACCGGCGCCAACCTTGCTGCCGTTTGCGTGGAACGAGTAATAGAAAAGAGCAAAAGCCGCGAGCGCGAAAAGGACGAGAGCGAAGCCGTAGAATAACATCGAACCGGTGGTTCGATTGTAAAACTTTGGCAGAAGCGGCAGCGCCTTTTTGACCTTCGGCGACTTCTTCTGAGGGTCGGGGGTACCGTTTCGACGCCTGCGAACCGGTTCTTCCGGAATCTCTTCGGGGGGAGTCGGATTCCTTCGCGCATAGCCTTTCTGCCAGAAAAAGCTTCCCAGGTAAAGGAACAGGCAGATTGTGACGACGTTGGCGGGATAAAGCACATGCATGTCAGCCGGTATAAAGGGCGTCATAAGAAGCGCAATCCAGTAATTAAAAAAGGTGATCAGACAAAGCCCGATGATGAAGCCGGCGGGAAGATAGAAAAGCTGTGTCGGAATCAGCGTGAGGGTTGTCTTTTTCGGCGCAATTCCGAGGAACAGCCTCTGCGGATCCGGAAGCAGAAAATAAAGAAGCTCTGTCCCGAAGAAAAGACATATTCCCATATAAACGATCAAAAACAGATATCCGGGCATGGTTTATGCCTCCCTGTCAGAAGATTCAGATGAAAGTGACAGTTTTTTAGAGAGGGGTCTGTCCGTATCTTCGGATACGATATAACGCGGGCGATTTTTTACCTCTTCGAAAATCCGGGCGATATACGTTCCGATCAGCCCGAGGCTGATCATAATACAGGCGCCGACCACAAGCTCGATCACGATAACGGTCGTAAAGCCGTTTGCGGCCTGACCCGTAAAGAAGTTTATGAGAGTCTGTATTAAGAGGATCAGCGCTCCGATCATAAAGAGAATGCCGATGATCGTAATGAGGCGAAGAGGTATCGCCGAAAAAGACGTGATGGCATCGACGGAGAGCTTAATCAATTTGCGGAAAGACCAGCGGGTATGTCCTGTCTCGCGCTCGGCGACTTCGAAGGTGAACGTCGTGCGCTTGTACCCGAGCCATGCGGACAGCCCGCGAAAAAAGGTGCTGTGCTCGGTGAATTCGCGCCACTGCAGAACGACTTTGCGGTCGAGAAGCTTGTAATCGGACGCATTGGCCAGCTTGAATCCGGAAACCTTATGGAAGAGTCCGTAGAACACGAACGAGTTTAACTTGCTTGCGAGACTCTCCTTGCCGCGGGAGCTTTTGACGCCCTCGACGACTTCGTAGCCCTGCTTCCAGAGGGCGACCATCTCCGGTATATGCTCCGGCGGATGCTGAAGATCGCCGTCCATCAGAATGACGGCATCCGCATCGGCGGCGTCGAGCCCCGCCAGGACCGCAGCTTCTTTGCCGAAGTTCCGCGACAGCTTGAGGCCGCGTACCTTATCGGGGTATTTTTTCGCGCCCTCGGAAATTGCGTTCCAGGTGCCGTCCTTCGAGCCGTCGTCGACAAGAAGCATCGAATACTCCATATGAAGGGTGTCCAATATGGGAATGAGCCGCTCGATCGATATCGGTATCTGCAGTTCTTCGTTATAAAAGGGCAGCAATACAATTAATTCCATACTCTGTCTCCGCATTTCCATAAGAATATAAGTATACAAACTTATCTTAACATAGGCGGTGAAACGGGAAGACTACTCTTGTATTACATTTCGCGGCAGATCAGCGACAGCTCCATAAATCCTACAATGAAGGGTAGATGCGGCAAATCAATGGTTCCCGTGTGCGTAAATCCATTAAGCAGATACCAGTCCTTAAGACGTGTGTTCTCTTCGATGATTCCAATCTCAATTTTATGTCCGCCGAGGCGAATCGCCTCGGTCCGGGCCTTCTTGAGAAGCTCGGCGCCGATGCCGTCGTGCCTGTATTCGGGAAGAACGCAGAGCTTCTCAAGCGAGAAAACGCCTTCACCCTTGTCACGAAGCTGCATAAATCCGACAGGGCGGTCCCCATCCGCAAACGAACCGAACATGATATTGCCGTTCTTAAAGTCGTTAAGAAGACGCTCCAGAGGAAGGAATGCACCGTTCGTCGCGCAGTTCTCGGGCGTCAGGCCGAATTCCTTTGCCACAGTCATAAAGCTCTCGCGAATCATCGCGGCGCATGCGTCAAGTTCATTCGCGCGTACCTCGCGGAGTATCAGGGTTCCCATCGTCGTATCCTCCCCGAAAGCGAATATATTGTTTTATATTCGCTAAATTGATTAGGATTCATTATAGACGCCTGATCGTTTGAGGTAAAGAGACGGCAGGCGTGATGAATTGGCATAAAAAAAGCGGCTGAATAAAATCAGATAAAGCCTCACTGGTTTTTATAGATTCCTGCATATCCCATATCTGACTCTGCTACAAAAGTAACATTTGATCTCAATTCGTTTAATTCTTCTGCCATTTCTGAAGTGTATACTACCACGCGTTCAATATTCGGGCAATGATCTACAACATCTAGAATTTGAGTTGTGTTGCTCCTCATCAGATAAATCATCTTAATATCGGACACTGTTTTTATAAATTCAAGGTCTTCATCTTCCAGTTCCAAGGTATACAGATACTCGTAAATATCTTCATCGCTTCTCTTAATGATGCCTGTCTGGTTACTTACAGAAGCCACTGTGCTTTTAACAGGATTCGCACTGCTGAACATGACATCGTTTAAAATTCTGAAATCTATTTCAATATCGTAACCATCGTTTAAGAAAAAATCGGGATTATCAATCATGTATTCATTTATCAACATTCTGGTCTCGTTTACGACTTGGTCAAGCGATTTTTCTTTCCGGTTTTCAAGGTAGTCTGTAAGAAAATATATTTTCATATAGATAAAATTACCAGTTTTACTTTCGTTATAATATGGTTCCTCGAACCCAATATAGTCGCCCATAGATTCCAAAACATACCGCTCCAGACCTGCAATTCTGTCATGATATACAGTCTGCGCAGTAATTCTGCGTTTGCATCCGGCAAAGGGAACACACAACAGTATGATTAGTAAGAGACAGAGGGTCTTTTTGATTATGTTTTTCATTTCACTCCTCCGTAAAGGTAAAGAACCAAACTGAATGACGGCTAGCGCAAAGAATATACGGATTCATAAGTGAAGCCTGCCTGCAAAGTTACCAGTAAATATATGTTAGATCTGAATATGCAATAAAAGTTACATTTGATCTTAATCCGTTTAATTCTTCTGCCATTTCTGAAGTGGATACGACTACTCGCTCAATATTCGGGCAATGATCTACAACATCAAGGATTTGAGGTATGTCCTTAGTCGTAAGTCCAATCATCTTTATATCGGATACTGTTTTTATAAATTCAAGGTCCTCGTCTGCCAGAGCTAGTGTATAAAGATAATCGTATAATACTAGATCCGTACCCTTCATGATGCCTGTCCGGTTACTTACAGAAGCCACTTTGCGTTTAACAGGATTCGCACTACTGAACATGATATTGTTTAAAATTACAAAATCGATAGTGATTTTGCAATCATCATTGAGGAAAAAATCAGGATTATCAGCCATATACTCATTTATCCGAATTCTGGTCTCGTTAACGACTTGATTAAGCGATTTCTCTTCCTGGGGTCAGTGTTAAAATTTCGGACAGTTTGATAAGATACGATCAAAGACAAAGGAGCTTATCAAAATGCCGACAAATCGCAGAAAATATGACGACGAATTCAAGAAAAGGGCTGTTCGTTTGAGCTAT
>Ga0209467_1000339_pt1 | contig 73846 bp, 61 predicted proteins | sample Higcelwee11metaG_FD_187175 | JGI IMG/M metagenome (GOLD analysis project Ga0209467, IMG submission 187175) | Freshwater pond sediment microbial communities from the University of Edinburgh, under environmental carbon perturbations - High... | ecosystem: Environmental > Aquatic > Freshwater >...
TGATAAAGCGCGAACCCGGTGATTCATTCACTCTCCAAGCCGACATTTTCCGCCACAGTCACGAAAAATATGATGCGGCAATTCTTTACCGCCACGATTCCAAAAAGAAATGGGAACAAGCCCCCATGGCTCTTGTGGAAAATGACCTTTGGGAAGGTTCCTTTGTTGTCAAAACGATCGGCTATTATGAGTATAAAATAATTGCTTGGACAAAAGAACCTAAAGATGAGCCGACCGAAAGCCCCGTGATGAAGCTGCGCGTAGATCCTGTTTACGCACGTCTGGGGACTTGGTATGAAATGTGGCCCAAGAGTCAAGGAACGAATCCGAATGCATCCGCAACCTTTAAAGATTGTGAAAACCGCTTGGATTATATTTGTGATTTGGGCTTTGACACCGTTTACCTGGTGCCGATTCACCCGATTGGCGTTACCAACCGAAAAGGCGCGAACAATGCTTTGCACGCCAAAAAAGGCGAACCCGGTTGCCCCTATGCTGTGGGGAATAAATTCGGTGGACACCGCGCCGTGGATCCGGAACTTGGCACCATGGCAGAGTTTGAACATTTTACCAAAGCTTGCCGAGAGAAGGGCCTGCGCCTTGCTCTCGACATTGCACTGAATTGTAGCCCGGACCACCCGTATGTAAAAGAACACCCGGAATGGTTTTTCCACGAAGCCGATGGTTCCATTAAATTCGCCGAGAACCCACCCAAGAAATACGAAGATATTTATCCTTTCGATTACTACAACGAGAATTATAAAGCCCTTTGGAACGAAATTCGCGATATTATTTTCTTCTGGGCTGAGAAGGGCATTGAAATTTTCCGTATCGACAATCCGCACACTAAACCGTTCCCCTTCTGGGAATGGCTCATTGCAGAAGTTAAAGAAAAACGCCCGGAACTGGTGCTTCTCGCCGAAGCCTTCACCCGCCCCAAGATGATGCATCGCTTGGCCAAAGAAGGTTTTGACATGAGCTACACCTATTTTACTTGGCGCAGCGAAAAGTGGGAATTTGAGGAATACTTCAAGGAACTGACGCAATCTCAGGCCAAAGAATATATGAGGGGTATTTTGTTCCCCACCACGCCCGATATTTTCCCAAAATATCTCGCCAATCAAGGCCCCGCGGCCTTTAAGCAACGCTATTTCCTCGCGGGTACCCTTTCCAGTCTCACAGGTATGTACAACGGTTACGAGCTTTGCGAAAATGAACCGTCACCTATTAAGGAAGAACTGCACGATAGCGAAAAGTACCAGTACAAAGTTCACGATTGGAATGCGCCAAACCACATCAAAGATTTTGTCCGCCGCATCAATGAAGCCAAAAATGACCACGTTGCCATGCAGGAATACGATAACCTCGAATTTCATTACTGTGCAAATGATAATATCATGGTCTATTCCAAGCGGAAAAATAACGATGTTATTCTTTGCGTTGTGAACATGGACACTCAAAATGCACAGGAAGGAATCATCGCACTGGATATGGCAAAGTTAGGGCTTGCCGAGGATGCCTTCTTCTTTGTGAAAGATCTCATTACCGATGAATCTTTTGTTTGGCGGAGTTCACAAAACTTTGTGCGACTCGATCCGAACAAAGCTCCCGGGCATTTGCTGGTCGTGAAAAAACTGTAAAAACGGAATTTTTCTTTGTAGAATCGTCTTCTTTGACGTTTCTACAAGTTCTTTCTTGGTGCGAGAGTAGAAAGAAAATTAGATTATACTTATGGACGCATCAATTCTTCTTTGGGGTCTTCTTTTCGGCTCTGTCGGTGTCGGCCTGTTTGTTTATGGGAAAAGACAGCAAAAGTTAATTCCTCTTGTTTGTGGAATATTACTCTGCATTATTCCTTACTTTATCAGCAGTACAGGCCTTCTTATTTTTCTTGGCGTAGTGCTTCTTCTGATTCCTTTTTTTATTCGGTATTGACTGGCTACACAAGCGTTACAAAAGACGTGGAACTTCTCCCACCTAATTCAATAAAAAAACGCAGAACGTTAAATTTCAAATCACTGTTTAATCTCTTGGGTTCAAGTCCCCGTAGCTTGCTGCGGCTTTGATTTTTGTCGTGTTTAGATGAGCGAGTATGTACACAAAAGCTACAATGTTTTAGTGCTGATTTATTGGGTGTCGTTTTGCTTACCGTGTTGTATGGGGATTTGACTCCTTTTTTTGACGTGACAAATTACACCTATTGAAATAGTTTTTTTACAATTGTAACATCGAACACAGATTTCCCTATTTGGATACAGTTGTTTCCATCAAATTGTATGTAAAACAAGCTTTTTCCAGTGAAAGAAATATTTTTAAGACAACGTTATTGAGGACAAGAATGACACATAAAAAAAGCATTTCCCTTTTAATGAGTATTGTCGGCGTTTTATTGCTCGCCGCAAATGCTTTTGCCGTTCTTGAGATTCCCAATACGCAACCCAAAGTCAGCGCCACTCAGTGGAACGCAATCCTTGACAAGACTTGGGATGGAATTAAGGAACGGAATATTAAACCTTATTCCATAGACTCTGGCCTTATACACCGCCCGAAAAGTGAAACTCCAGGTGATGCGGTTTCTGAGGGCGTGGGCTACGGCATGATTGTCGCTTTATTTTCGAATGATCAAGCCACGTTTAATACCATTTGGGAAGCGGCCAACACCTACATGTGGAGCGGTTGTTACTATGACTGGTTCATCGGTCCTACCGGAAGCAAAGGCGGTAATTCCGGAGCGGCCTCCGATGCCGAGGAAGATATTGCGCTCGCCTTAATTTTTGCAGATAAGCTTGTTTCGGAAAAACGCTGGACTGATTATTCTTCCTCCTCAAGAGGAAGCTACGCGACTCACGCTCAAAAGATTCTGGATTGTATGTGGAGTACATCACAAATTACCTCTAGTGGCATTCTCGCGCCTGGTGCTGGGTGGGGAGGATCTGATTTTGTCAATCCAGGCTATTTTTCTCCCGCTTGGTACCGCATTTTCAAAGATTTTGATTCCAATTCAAATCACAATTGGGATAATGTTATCAACCAGAGCTATACCATTATTGAAAAAAGCCCAGGATATGCCGAAGGTTTAATTCCAGACTGGATGACCCCTAATGGAAGTTATACAAGTGCCATGGGCTATAACGCCTACCTGAGTGGACATGCCTTTTTTAAAGATGCCATCCGCACCTTGTGGCGCGTGGCCATTGACGCCATTTGGTTTGATGAGACAAGGGCCAAAACATACTTAACCAATGCACTCGCGTTTATTAATTCTAAAGGGGGCGCAGAGGCTGCAAATTTTTACCAAATTGAAGGTAATAGTCTGGGGCAGTTGATCCCTGCTGACGACAAATGGTTTGAGTTCAATGGCAAAACAGATTCCTCCACTTGGCGCTACCGCCGCGAGCACAGCCATCTCAGCATCGGTATGTGGGCTACCGCTGCCATGGCCGTCGGCACCGATGAAGATAAAATTGCATTTAGCAAAGAGCTTTCAAAATACTACGAATACGATGCCAATGCGAACTTTTTTGGTTTAATAACAGATACTACGGGAATGTTAGAAGATACACTTCACAACGAGATGTACTTCGACCAGTTCCTCGCCTGGTTCGGAGCCTCCCTCATGAGCGGTGTTTTTAATAATGTCATCGAGAACCTGGATAACCCCAAGACCAATGAAGCGGGCATTACCTACGACCCCTTTGTGGGCTTTTCGCGCCCCGTTGCCCCCAAGTCCGGATTTTTGACTCTGCAATGTCAGAGCGAGGGCGTTCTTCTTTCCGCGCCAGCAGCGTGGCAAGAGGTGCAATGGAAGGTTTATAATCTTCAGGGATCTTTGGTGCAGCAAACGCGAGGAAAATCACTGCAACTCAGCAACCAGAAATTCAATGGAGTTCTGTTGGTGCAAGCAGAATCAAAGTATGGAACTTTGAGTAAAAAGGTTTTTCTGAGATAAAAAATCCCTTTAATTTGACGCAAAAAATTTTTATTTCTTTAAACACAAAAGTCATTGTTGTAGACAAATAAAACATTTTTGTTTGTTCTTGTTTCTTTTATGGTCTTTTTACCACTTTTGAGGGGCTTTATTCCTTGGCATAGTCTTTGCATTAACGGGCTTATAAGAAAGGAAGTCCCATGAGTTTAATTGCCTATGCCCTATGGAAAAATTACGACGCCGTGCAAGCGATTGCTAACGTCGATCTGAAAATTGAGAGTGGCGAGTTTGTGACGCTACTGGGGCCTTCTGGGTGTGGCAAGACGACGTTACTCCGTATGATTGCGGGTCTTGAAAAGCCGGACAGCGGTATTATTATGCTGGATGGAGAATATATCCACGACTTACCCGCGAATCGACGTCCTATTAATACCGTATTTCAGAGTTATGCCCTGTTTCCCCACCTGACGGTGCTCGAAAATGTGGCTTATGGTCTTTTGGCACGAAAAATTCCGAAGGCAGAAGCTTTTGAACGCAGTCGCCGAACATTGGATATGGTGCGTTTGCAGGGAATGGAAACCCGTTACCCCCAACAAATGTCTGGCGGACAAAGACAACGCGTAGCGATTGCCCGCGCGCTGGTCAATGAGCCGTCCATTTTGCTTTTAGACGAACCTATGAGCGCTTTGGATGCAAAATTGCGAATCCAAGTACAAATTGAGATTCGAGAGTTGCAACAAAAATTGGGAAAGACCTTTATTATGGTGACGCACGATCAAAACGAAGCGCTCGCGGTGTCTGACCGTATCGCGGTGATGGAAGCGGGTTGCATTCGCCAATTTGGTCCTGCAAAAACCGTTTTTGACAAGCCCCGTTCGCGTTTTGTGGCCGACTTTTTGGGCACTGAAAATTTTATCGACGCGGAAAAAATTGGAGATCATTCGGTACGAACCCTTTGGGGGGATTTCACCGTGGAAGATCCTATTCCTTGGGGAAAAGGAACACTTACGGTGCGCCCCGAAAATATGTACTTAGCAGCGGAAGGCATCCCCGCTCGTGTCACGGCGACTCTTTACCGCGGCCCTTACCAAATTTTGATTTTGGAAGGTGGCCTTCGCATGCAAATTGATGCGAAAATTCCCGTTCGTAGTGGTGATGAAATTCATTGGACTTGTTCACCAGATTCCTGGGTGGTGCTCCATGGCTGACAATAACGATATTATCTACAACGGAGAACTCGTTTCGCCCAAGGTTTTGCGAAAACGGGCATCCGTGTTTTTGTTGCCCGGTTTATTGTGGATCGGTTTTTTCTTGGCTCTTCCCTGTTTCGGCCTTATCGCTGTGAGTTTTGCGGAACGGAGCGAGTATGGCGCTGTGGATTGGATTTTCACTTTTGAGAATATGAAGCGACTGGTGGGCTTCGATTTGTTCGGTTGGTCCGCAGATAATTTTTGGATTCTTGCCCGCAGCGTGATGGTGGCAGCCGTGTCGACAGGCCTTTGCATTGCGTTGAGTTATCCGCTGGCATTTTTTCTTGCTTCCAGACCCGCACGAAATAAAGGGATATGGATGGCGTTGTTGCTTGTGCCTTTTTGGACGAATCTCGTGATCCGCACCTACGCTTGGTTGATTGTGCTCGCGCCCCAATTTCCGCCTGCCCATTTTGCTGCTCGTTTTGGGTGGATTCAGCCTGGGGCGCCTTTATATCCTAGCATGATCGCTGTGTACATCGGTATGGTTTCCACATTTTTACCCTTTGTCGCTTTGCCACTTTATACCGCGGTGGATAAACTGGATTGGAGTCTCGTAGAAGCCAGTCGCGATTTGCGTGCCGGTTTTTTCCGCACTTTCCGTCACGCGATTTGGCCCCAGACAAAGGCTGCTGTAGCCGTGGGAATTACGCTTACGTTAGTGCCCGCGATGGGAATGTTTGTAGTGCCCGATATGTTGGGTGGCGCGAAGTATATGCTTATCGGAAATCTGATTCAGCAGCAATTTGGTACCAGTCGCGACTGGCCTTTTGGTGCAGCACTAAGCCTTGCCCTGATGACCATTACGCTAGCCTCTTTGCTTTTGTTTAATCGTAATAGTGAAAAAGGGGGTGTTCAATGAATCGGACCCACCCTTGGATTAATTTTGCGGCTATTCTGCTTTTTATGATGCTGTATTTGCCCCTGCTCTGCGTTGTCATTTTTTCGTTCAATGCGTCACGACTAGGAACTCAATGGGGCGGTTTTACGCTGCACTGGTATACCGATTTGTTCCACAACGAATTGATTCTGCGGGCAGCAATGAATACGTTGATTCTCGCGGTGAGTTCAACCCTCATTGCAACCGTCGTGGGAACCGCTTTGGCGATCGGTTTGCAAATGGCTCCTTGGGGCAAGAAGGCCCGGCGCGTTTTTGAACCTTTGCTGAATTTGCCGGTGGTCACGCCAGACATTATTTTTGCGGTGGCGCTTGTGATTGCTTTTGGGGCGGTGCGTGCGCTCACGGGACTTTTCGAACTCGGGATGCCCACGATGATTGTGGGGCATGTGACGTTTCAGATTGCTTTCGTAGCACTCGCGGTGAGAAGTCGCCTTCGTTTGATCGGTACTGAAGTTCAAGAAGCCGCCTGCGATCTTTATGCAAGTCCTTCGTATTTGCTACGGACCGTCATTTTGCCCTTGCTTCTTCCTGGAATTCTTGCAGGAGCGATGCTTGCTTTTACTTTGTCCTTAGATGATTTCATTATCAGCTTTTTTACGGCAGGGCCTAAGTCCATTACCCTTCCCATTTACATTTTTGCGAGCGTGCACCGCGGAGTCACTCCTGAAATTCACGCCCTTTCTACCTTAGTCATGATATTCACCATTTTCGTCGTACTTTTGCTACGTCGATCTGAAAAACAAAATTCACAAAAACCCGAGGAAAAATTATGAAAAATTCCCTGTTTAGCCTTCTGCGCGGCGCGATGCTCGCTTGCGTTCTCACCCTTGGCATTACCGGAACTTCCGTTGCCAAAGAGCTTCATCTCTACATGTGGTCGGAATATATCGATCCCCAGATTCTAAAGGATTTTGAAGCCAAGTACCAATGTAAAATTGTACAGGATCTTTACGAATCCAATGAAGAAATGATTGCAAAGCTCCAGGCGGGAGGCCTCAGCCAGTATGATCTGGTGATTCCGTCTGATTTTGTGGTTCCGAGTATGATTAAACTGGGACTCCTTAAATCTCTCGACGCCGCACAGATTCCCAATCTGAAAAATCTGAAACCGGAACACCGCACGGCCGCCTACGATAAAGGCAATCATTATAGTGTTCCTTACCAATGGGGAACCGTGGGGCTGATGTATAATAAAAAATTGGCTCCTGATTTCAAGCCGAGCTGGTCCGTTATTTTTAAGCCTACAGACGCAAGACGCCCTTATGTGCTGATCGATTCCGAACGCGAAATGATCGGTACTGCTTTGAAGTATATGGGAAAATCCATGAATACCACGAATAAAACAGAACTGAAAGCCGCTGCCGACTTGTTGATTCAAGCGAAGAAGCACAAGAACTTTCTTGGGTTTGAAGGTGGCGTGGGCGGAAAAGCGAAAGTGGCTGGTGGTAGCGCTGCGTATGCCCTCGTGTACAGTGGCGATGCTTACCGCGCCATGGCAGAAGACAAAAATCTCGGTTTTGTGAACCCTAAGGAAGGGGCCGTGGTTTGGGTAGACAATATGGCAATTCCTGCGAAGGCTCCGAATGCAGCTCTCGCCTACCAATTCATCAATTACATTCTGGAAGCGAAAGTGGGTGCCATGCTTTCCAACTTTAACCACTTTGCCACACCGAATGCCGCATCCATGCCCTTCATTGATGCCGCCGACAAAAAGAATCCGGCAGTGTATCCGGATGCCACAACATTGAAATCTCTCGAAAGCATTCTGGATCTCGGCAAGGACAACCGTCTTTATTCCGAAATCTGGAAAATGGTTAAGACAAGATAAAACAAACGCTCAAATAGGAATACATCATGAAACGTGATATCGAGATAGCCCGCACTGAACTGGAATGGATCAACAAAATCGTCATGGGCCTTGTGCCTTTGTCTGATGAAGTCGCCAGGGGGCTAGCCTCGAAAACAGTGGACAATTTCCGGGAGCACATTAACAAAGGCTTCCTGGAACATCGGAAATCGGCGACAATCGCCGGAGAATTCGCCGTTACGGAATGGTCCGGTGAAGGTTCCATTATCACGGATGCGCTGGGGCGTGAATTTATTGATGCCCTCGGCGGTTTCGGGTTGTACAGTCTGGGAATCCGTCACCCGAAAGTAGTGGCGGCAGTAAGAGCGCAATTGGAGCGTTCCCCCCAATACAGCCAAGAAATGTTGGATCCTCTTCGCGCCGAACTCGGGCGTGTGCTCGCGGCTCTCACCCCTGGAGATATCGGGTGCGGATTCTTCGCGAACAGCGGAACCGAAGCCGTGGAAGGGGCGATGAAACTTGCGAAACTGTACACGGGAAAATCTGGTTTTATCGCCATGCTCAATGGATTCCATGGAAAAACTGCGGGCGCGTTGTCCCTGATGGGTAAGGCCGTTTATCGGGAACCCTTGCTACCGCTACTTCCCAATGTGGATTTTGCAACCTTTGGAGATGCGGATTCCGTGGAAGCCGCTTTGCGTAAGGCGAAAGCGGTAGGAAATGGGATTGCCGCAGTGATCGCGGAACCCGTGCAAGGCGAAGCAGGAGCCGTTGTGCCTCCTGATGATTTCTGGCCCAAGGTGCGCGCCATGTGCGATGCTTATGGAGTTTTATTGATTGCGGATGAGGTGCAGACAGGTTTTGGACGCGTCGGAAAAATGTTCGGCGTGGATCTCTGGGATGTGGCCCCCGATATTATGACTTTCGGAAAGGCCCTTGGCGGTGGCGTGGTCGCTTGTAGCGCGTTCTTTTCAACCCCCAAAATTTGGGAATGCATGGAACCAAACCCGTTCATTCATACGACCACAACGGGCGGAAATCCTCTCGCCTGCGCAGCGGCACTGGCGGCGGCACAGGTAATGCTCGAAGAAAATACACCCGCACAGGCCGAAGAAAAAGGGAAGTACCTTATGGGAAAGCTTTCCGCCATACAAGAACGTTATCCCAACGTGCTCAAACAAGTGCGCGGCAAGGGAATGCTCATCGGAATGATTTTCGAAAATGGCGAAATCGGTTACAAAGTCGCTGCCGGTTTGTTCAAAAGACGCGTGCTCACCAGTGGCACTCTTAACAATGCCCAAGTGATTCGAATTGAACCCGCACTCAATGCGCCCTACGCCATTTTGGATGAAATGCTAAACCGTTTGGAAGACACCATCAAAGAGATTGCGCTATGAGGACGTATGATTCTATGATGTCATTTTCATTCGGCGCGTCTCTACATTTGAGGCAAGGAGTTGAAAAATGATTCTTACTCCTATGCCCGAAGTGGTTTCCGGCAAAGCTTCGCTGGAGGCCTTTGATCGATTTCTGCTTCGGTATGATGTGCAAAATTTGGCGGTGATCACAGGACCACGAGTGCGGCAAATTACGGGATTTGACGATATTCTCGCGTGCGCTTTAGGGCATGGTCGCATTGTCTCCGTTTATGACAATACCAAAGCCGATCCCACTTTTGAAGGAGCGATGGAAGCTTGCCGATTTGCCCATGAAACAGGGGCAGAAGCGGTTGTCGGTGTGGGCGGTGGAAGTCCTTTGGATACAGCTAAAATAGTCGCCGCTTCATTGACGAATGATGTGGCTGTGGAAACCATGGTCGGTGCCGACAATATTCCTTTTGCAACAGCACCCCTCGCCTGTTTCCCCACTACGGCAGGAACCGGCAGCGAAGTGACAAACGTCGCTGTTCTCACCGATGTTCGTGATGGCATCAAAAAAGCGGTCGTTTCGAATCGGTTAGTGCCTCTGTTTGCGGGTCTTCTCCCGGAACTCACGGTAGGGCTCCCTCCGGGAATAACGGCAGCGACCGGAATGGACGCCCTTTGCCATGCAAGCGAAGCATACCTTTCTAAGCGTCGCAATGACTACAGTGATGCTCTCGCTTTGGCGGCCCTCGCTCTCATTGCGAAAAATCTTCCCGAAGTCATTCGTGATCCTCAGAATTTGGCGGCCCGAGAAGCCATGCTTCGCGCGAGTCTTCTGGCGGGTCTCTCTTTCAACAATTCGAGTGTGACCGCAATTCATGCCTTTGCCTATCCTCTCGGCGGACGTTTTCATGTCGCTCATGGGCTCGCGAATAGTCTTCTCTTTGATGCGGTGATGCGCCACAATTATTCTGCGGAACCCGCCCGTTTTGCAGAACTCAGCCGCGCTTTTTCAGGGGTATCGGGAAGGGATTTTATTGAAGATGTGGAAGCGATGCGCAAAACGCTCCCCATTGCCCAGCGACTCCGGGATCTCAACATTCCCGAAACTGCTGTAGAGGAAATGGCCGATGATGTAATGAGCGTGACACGCCTTTTATCTATGAACCCTCGCGAAATAACTCGTGAAGATGCGGGAAAAATTTATCAGAAGTCTTATTGACTTCTCAAAGCCCAACACCCTATTTAGGAGATAATTATGAATTCTATAGGAATGCAATTTATTAATGGTGTGTGGACACGCGGCTCGGGAAATGATGTCCGTGAAGTTATCAATCCAGCCACAGGAAAAGTGATAGAAAAAGTCGCCGAAGGTTCCTTTGCCGATGTCGATGCCGCCGTTGCTGCGGCGCGAAAGGCTTTCGATGAAGGTCCGTGGAGAGACACGCCTGCGCTCGCCCGCGCCTCTCTACTTTTGAAACTCGCGGATGCATTGCAGGCGGATATGGCGGCATTTGCCAAAATTGAAACCGAAAACAATGGAAAGCCCTTGCGCGAAGCCGAAGGCGATGTCACCGATGCCGCGAACTGTTTCCGCTATTACGCAGGGCTTATCACAAAACCTTTGGGACAAACTTATGATGTCCCCGATGCCATGCAATCCATGGTAGTCCGTGAACCCGTAGGTGTCTGCGGACTTATCATCCCTTGGAATTACCCCCTTCTCATGGCCGCATGGAAACTCGCGCCCGCACTCGGTGCCGGAAACTGCGTAATCTTCAAACCGGCAGAGGCAACGCCCCTCTCTGCGATACGCCTTTTTGAATTGATCGAAAAACTCGGCCTCCCCGTTGGGGTAGCGAACCTCGTTCTCGGTGCTGGAGAAATTGTCGGCGCCCGGCTCTCAGAGCACATGGATATCGATAAGATCGCATTCACGGGCGGTACGGATACGGGTCGCTTGATCATGAAAGCCGCCGCAGGAAACATCAAAAAAATCTCCTTGGAACTCGGCGGAAAATCGCCATGCATCGTTTTCGATGATGCTGACATTGAAGTTGCCGTTGATTGGGCACTTTTCGCCATTTTCTGCAACCAGGGCGAAGTCTGTTCAGCAGGTTCAAGACTCTTGTTACAAGACGGCATTTACGATCAATTTTTGGAACGACTCGTGGAGCGCGCGAAACAAATCGTGGTGGGTCCCGGCGATGATCCCTTGACTGAAATGGGTCCGCTCATTACCCGAGAACACATGGAACGCGTTCTCTCCTATATTGAGATCGGTAAAGCGGATGGAGCGCGCTTAATGTGTGGTGGCATACGCGCGGCAGGAAAACTTTCGGAAGGCTTTTTTGTGGAACCCACGATCTTCGCTGATTGCACTCCTGATATGCGCATCGTCCGCGAAGAAATTTTCGGGCCAGTGCTCGCCGTGCTTCGTTTCAGCGATGAAGCCCACGCAATAAAGCTCGCCAACGATTCCGTGTTCGGACTTGCCGGCGGTGTTTTCTCTGCCGATGGCGCGAAAGCGTTGCGTGTCATTCGTAAGCTACGTTCAGGAATTACCTGGATCAACTGCTATCATCCCACTTACAACGAAGCGCCCTGGGGTGGCTACAAACAGAGCGGCATCGGCCGCGAACTGGGTACTTTTGGCCTCGAAGCCTTCACGGAAATCAAGCAGATCAACATCAATCTCGCGCCGGGAAAGATCGGCTGGTACCGTCACTAGAACAAATTTTAGGACTCCTCTAAAAATTCCTTTTCTGCAACCAGAAGCCGGTTCCCTCCGGGGAACATCAGGCTTCGCAGAGCTGACCTTTGGTCGGCCCCGCAGGGGTGAGGATGGAACAACGTGACACCGCAACACCAGAAGCCGGTTCCCTCTCGGGGAACATCAGGCTTCGCAGAGCTGACCTTTGGTCGGCCCCGCAGGGGTGAGGATGGAACAACGTGACACCGCAACAAATTGGCCGCGGTACATCGCCATAGTGAACTCGTGCAAATTTGTGGTCACAAACCAATTTTTAGAGGGGCTCTTTATTTTATGACCTTGCATTCACAAATTGAATATTAAAGTTTTTTTTACAAATTAAAACCAGACATAACCCTGGTTTATAAAAAACAGGGGACTTATATATTTTAGTGCGCAAATTTGGAAAATAGGGAAAAATGGCGAAAATTAAAAGCCCAGGAGGCTGATGTTGTTTAATCTGAGATCTTAAGTCTATAGTTCCCAAAACTAGGGCTTTGTAAATATTTTTTTATGGACTGATTGTCCATAGCATCTGAGGTACATTTCTCTACATAAGCAGGTTTCGAATATAAATATTCATTGAGATAATATAAGGAGGTTTTATGAAGTATTCTTTTTTAGGAAGTGCTATAGCTGTGCTCTTTTTGTTGAGCTCGGTTAATGCGTATACAGTTACAGGTTTTGTAAAAAGCGATGAAGGCAACGCCGTTTCTGGCGCTAAGGCTTTATTGCTAAATAAAGGCAAGTCTGCAATAACCGATGCAAATGGCGGATTTACCTTGCACGAAGACGAGGTGCCCGATGCTATTCCTTCCTACTCCGCGTCAACACCTGGCTTTATAAGTATACAAGGCTCGGTGCTTTCTTATTCGCAGAGCGGGAATGATCTGGTACAAGTGCAAATTTTCGACTTGATGGGAAACCAACTTTTGAGCAGGGATCTGTCGGGTTCGGGCTCCGTGAATCTCGAAGGGTTTGTGAATACTCACGGTACTTATTTCGCTAAGGTAAAAGTCGGCCACGCCTATCAGAGCGTCAAGTTTTCAGCCTCTGGCAAATATAGTGGCATTTACAGCGGGACCCAGGGCAGAGCTATCTTGAAAAAAGCGGGCGAAACCGATGTTCTTCGTGTAACGGCTGATGGTTATGATACCTTAAGTGTGCCCCTTTCCAACCTGGACACCACTCTGAATCTTACATTGACCAAGACGGCATCGGAGTATTCCTTTGGTTGGGGGCTCAAGAACGATCCTGTCCCCACTCGTGGCTGCGGAAAAGACTTGACACTTCAGAAATCCGGCAATTTCGACTGGACCTGGAGCAAGGGAACACGCAACATCAAAATCAATATTCCCGATAATTATGACAAGAACAAACCCTATCGCTTGGTATTCGGTATGCATTGCATGGGTGGCTGGGCCGGCGGAGTTCAGAGCGAAGGTTACTACGGCATGAAACCGCTCGACACGGAGAACTCTACCATTTTTGTGGCTCCGGAAGGCAACGGCGGCTATGCTCCTTGGGGCCAAGATGACTACACCCTCTTCGATGAACTGCTCTCCATGCTGGAAGGTAACCTTTGCATTGATTCCTCTCGAGTATTCTCTTCTGGATTTAGCTATGGATCCATGTTTACCAACGGACTTTCCCGCAATCATCAGGCGGTGCTTCGTGCGGTTGCCGTGTACGAAACTGCTGACCAGAACATTTGGCTCCCTGAACCCAAGGACCTGCCAATCGCTTGGATGGGCGTTCAGGGGCTTAATGATGAGCTTTGTTATCCTTATATGGGACGCAGTGCTCGTAATCTCGCCCTCCAGCACAATAGTGCCGAGGGCAAGGACGCCACCCAGGAACAAGCTCAAGAAAAGAATGAAACCACCCACATTTGCTACAACTACCAGGATGTGGACTCTCGCTTCCCTGTGCGCTGGTGCACCGATAATGCGGGCCATATTTGGGACCACAAAGATCAGGGACAGACACAGAGTTGGGTGCCTGCATCTACTTGGGAGTTCTTCACCCAATTCTAGAAATTCCTTTTTCTCTCTCATGAAAAATGCCCACTGGCTTAGCCGTGGGTATTTTTTTATAAAGTTTAAGCCCAAGTACTCTAGAATGAGAGTGCTTAAGAGTCCCTTTGTGCTAAATCATCCCCATCTTTATGGAGCCTTTCCATAGTCTCTGCATTGGAAAAAAACACCTGTTCCGTCCGCCAACGCCCGATTCTGGAGAGTCTCGGAAATAATGGAAGATCAGGTTGATGTCTGGGGATTGTACGAAGATGTCAGAGAATGGCATCGGCCTCGAAGCCTTCACAGAAATCAAGCAGATCAACATCAATCTCGCGCCGGGACCTATCGGCTGGTACCGTCACTAACTTTTTTGAATTTTTAATCCCCACAGCCACCCTAAACCTATTCTCAGAGAGGGCCCCGCGTTCCTTCCAAGAAAAGATATATTTAGGGCACCTCTAAAAATTGGTTTGCGGTCATGGAATCGAGCGAGACCGAGCAAGAGCAGAAGCGAAAAGTGGCCAATAATGACGTTATTAGCCACTTTGAGCGACGAACTATTGCGATGTGTCACAGTCGATTCCATAGAAAAAGAATTTTTAGAGGTGTCCTTTAGTCTTATTCTCCATTTTCCCTCAGGAAAATCATGAAAAAAAGCAATGGAACTAAAATACTTTTCCTCGCAGCGGCCTTATTCTTCGTGGCTTGCAGTAGCGATAATGGCAATTCCCCCTCAGCTTCAGACCGCACTTGCACATACTCGGCAGAAGATAAAACGCTGGAATGTCCCGAACAGACCTACAAAACAGTAGTCATCGGCACACAAACCTGGATGGCAGAAAATCTCAACTACGCAGTGGACAGCAGCTGGTGCTATATCTATAACAACGATTCCGGTCACTGCGCCGAATATGGACGCCTTTATCAATGGGCGGCCGCAATGAGCATCGCCCCCAAATACAACCAAACTCTCTGGGAAGGATCTGACAAACAACATCAAGGCCTTTGCCCCGATGGGTGGCACATCCCTAGCGATGAAGACTGGCAAACCTTTTCTGATTATGCCCGTGCGAACAATGACAATGAAGGCGTAGGCACCAGTCTCAAAAGCACAAGCGGCTGGAACAATGACGGCAATGGCACGGACCGCTTCGGTTTTTCGGGCCTTCCAGGAGGCTACCGCCTTGATAACGGTGCCTTTGAATGGCTCGGCCAAGATGCCTATTTTTGGAGCGCCACAGAAAAAGACGCAGAGAATGCAAGCTACCGCTATCTGTATTACTTCTACGAAGACCTCACCCGCAATGACTATTATAAAGACTACGGTCGAAGTATCCGCTGCCTCAAAAACTAAACCCGTCCGAAAATCGCTTAAGCTTTAATATCCAGGGCGTGCCCGGCCCCCAGAAACCACAACGGAACCCTGGCCGGTCGGGTGCTACTCGCCCCGCGATAACGTGCTCCAGCCATTCAAATCGCGGGTTCCCCGGGCTTCGGCGCGGGCTAATGCATCCCCTAAGTTTCCTGCCGCCTCCGAATCCCGGCACATTCGTGTAACGCCCCCTCACGCAAAGCCACACGACAACCCACAAAATATCTTTTTACCGAATCGCCTTTTTAGGACAAACGCTCACACAATCTCCGCACTGGATACAATCGGGATGGTGAAGTTTATCACCCTTGTAATCAGAAGGCACCAAACCCATAGGGCATTTCTTTTCGCAAAGAGTACAGGAAACACAGGCAGAAGTCACTTCCAGGCGATGGCTACGTTTGTTCACGCGGGCAGCGAGAGAAGAAAGGGTTCCCATCGGGCAGAACGCACACCAAGTCCGATGATTAAAAAAGAGGGCAAAAATCATTCCCGCGAAAGTCGTTAGAACAATGATTTTGTAGAATATTTTACCGGCACTTTGCCATGTCAGTTCGGGAGTAAGGTAAATATTCAGACCGAACATGGTGAAAATAAAAAGAACCATGAATGCCCGGAAAGGAGCCGACCTCAAAAATCGCGGCGGATTCCTTTTCCCGGAAAATCGGGACACCACACGATCATAAAAGCTGCCGCGCGGGCAAATATTCCCACACCAAAAGCGACCCTTAAAAAAGGCCATCACCACCGGTCCCACCATACAAATTATAGCCACCAAAGCAAAGCGAAAATCAAACAACCCTGCTAGAAGAAAAGTAAAGAAAAAGAGAAACGAATATTTTTTCCAAAACAGGACTAGTTTCATAGGGAAACTCCAAAGAAGATTTTCCACTAGTTAGCTATTAGGGCGCGTCATTTCTGTGATAAGGTCACATGGATTCAACGTTTCCCATGGTATTCCCCGATTCATTTCGCTTTTTTTTCCTGTCATAGCCCAATCTTACACCTTTTACTCTCGCCAATTCTTTTAGAGACTCTTTGAACATAAGAACATCTCTAAAAATTAGTTTGCGAGAGACAAGATCGAATGAATCAAGAAACAGAGACTATAGTCGAACCATGCATAGCCAGCACTTAGTGACTCTGATCCCTCATAGATGTTTTTGTGAAATGAGTGGGAGCAGGCTTGAGAATTTCTGGGGGGAGTTCATCATTGCATATTTGTCTTTCTTTAAGAAAGAGCGCTAACAATTTGGGAACTATTCCATTTAAAACTAGGCTCTTGGGAGAAACCGGCAAAAAATATCATCGCCAAGGAGTCGGCACACATTACGATAAGCCGTTGTTCAAATTGCTGAAATAGCCTCTATTGGGCATTTTTTCCGTAAAGTCATTTCTAGAAGAGCTCATAAGCTCTTTCTGTGGCATGTTTTTTGCTTATTCTTTCGCGGATCCTTTTTAAAGAAGACCATCGTGAAAAACGCTTTACTCATTCCTCTTGTTTTGTTCCTCGCCAAAACTACGGCAGGGATAGCATTTGCTGAAAAGACGGCAGAACATCTCTCGTGCCAACATTTTTCAGCATTTCAAAAGCGCCAGCCGCTTTGGCTTTTTTCACGACAGCGATAAACTCTTTGTTTTTTCTTTCTCTTGAGACGAAAAACCTTATCGCGAAAACGGGAAAGGTCTTTGTGTTTTTTAAGAAACGACAAAAAAGTCTTATAATGCATACAAATTCACAAAAATAAAAATGATCAGCTATAGGAGATAAATTCGATGTTAAAAGATGCGTTGCCACAGATTAAAACCGCGTTACCAGGGCCCAAAGCAAAAGCCATTATTGAACGCAGAAAAAACGCCGTTCCCGATTCCATCCGCTGCGCCTATCCCTGCGTCATCAGCCGCGGCGAAGGGGCGATGATCGAAGATGTGGACGGCAACATTTTCCTCGACTGGGTCGGGGGTGTCGGTGTATTGAATGTAGGCTACAGCCATCCCGAAATTGTCAAAGCCGTTCAGGAGCAGGCAGGGAAATATCTGCATGGGATGATGAACATTGTCACCCACGAAGGGTATATCGCCCTCGCCGAAAAGATGAACGAAATCGTCCCCGTCCGCGGCACAACAAAAAAGACGATGTTCGCCAATTCCGGTGCGGAAGCCATCGAAAATGCAGTGAAAATTGCAAAATCGAGCACGGGGCGACCCAACATTATTGCCTTCTCCGGCGCATTCCACGGCCGAACACTCCTCGCCTCTGCCATGACCTCCAAAAAAGCCTACTCTGTGGGCTTCGGCCCCTTCCCCGATGGCATCTACCGCGCAGAATATCCCTATCTCTACCGCGCACCACAAGGAATGGACGAAAAAGAAGCCATTGCCTGGTATATCTCGCGCCTCGATCGCGTATTTGAAGAATGCTCGCCCGCAGATCTTATTGCCGCTTTTGTGCTAGAGCCCGTGCAGGGAGAAGGCGGCTTTGTGCCGGCCCCCATCGAATGGGTCAAAGCGCTCCGCAAAATCTGTGATGATCACGGCATCTTAATCATTGCCGATGAAATCCAGACCGGTTTCGCGCGCTCTGGAAAAATGTTTGTAAGCAACTACTGGGCCGAGGCGGGCTGCGCCCCAGACATTCTCACGAGCGCCAAATCGATTGCGGCCGGTGTTCCTTTGAGTGCCATCACCGCGAGTAGCGAAATCTTTGGGAAAGTCCGCGCTGGAATCATCGGCGGCACATTTGGAGGAAATGCTCTCGCCTGCGCTGCCGGGTTAAAAGTTATCGAAATCGTAGAGAGAGACCACCTCTGCGAACGCGCCCAGGTCATCGCCCAAAAGTGCGAAACGGCGTTTCGTTCCTGGAAAGAGAAGTATGAACCAATTGGCGATATCCGCGGCATCGGTTGCATGATGGGCATCGAATTTGTGAAAGACAGAAAAACGAAAATACCCGCAAGCGAACTCGTCGCGAAAATTATCGCGAAGGCCGCATTCAAGGGCCTCATTATTGAAGGGGCCGGAATTTATGGAAACGTGATCCGGTTCCTTTCCCCGTTGGTCATAACGGATGCGCAATTAGAAGCGGGACTTGCCATCTACGAAGAATCCATCAAGGAATGTGCATCGGTGTCTGATCTTTGCTGACCCCCGCATAAACGAAGGAGAAAAATCATGTCTGAAATGAGTATCAAATTGAACCTCGATAAATACTGCGTCGAAGGAACCGCTATTCTGGTCATTGATACCGTAGAGAAAACCGTTCCGGCAAAAGGGGGTGTGAGAGTCCACCCGAATGTCACGGAAGAGGAGATAGCCTCTCTCGCCGCTGAAATGACACAGAAGTGCATTCTCGCAGGGTTACCGTTTGGCGGTGCTAAAGGCGGCATTCGCCTTGCAGACATGAGCCAGTTAGAACGCGCCATGTACGGATTTGGAAGAGAACTTTCCAAACTCGACTTTCTTCCGTACAAATGGTGCGCGGCACCTGATGTCAATACGGACAGCGTTGCCATTGACGCTTTCATTGCGGGATGCGCGTCTGTCAAAGGATGGCGCAAGGCCCGTATTTCAGCAACCGGAAAAAGCAGTGGCATTCCGCATGAACTCGGAAGTACCGCGTACGGTGTGGTCTTAAGCCTCGAAAAAACCATCGAGTATCTTGGCTTGGATATTGCACTTTCGGTCTCGCGGGTCATTGTGGAAGGCATCGGCGAAGTGGGCGGCAATGCCATCAAGCTCCTCATCGCTAAAGGCGCACGCATCGCAGGCGTCAGCGATATCACAGGGAGTTTGTACGCAGCCAAAGGTTTGAACTCCGCACAATTACTCAAAAACCTCGAAGCGAAAAAGACTGTGCAAACCATGGGGCCCGATTTTTCGGACGCCGAATATTCCCCCAAAAGTGCCGACTTACTCGAACGTGATGCTGACATTCTCGTGCTTGCAGGCCCTGGGCGAAGCATCACGCCGGAAAATGCAGAGCATTTGAAAGTCAAAATAATAGTGGAAGGAGCGAACATCGCCTACAGCGAAACCGAGCTGCGCAAAACGGTCAACGCCCGGGGAATTATTTCCATCCCAGGAATCATCGCCAATTCAGGTGGAGTCATTTCAAGCTATGAAGAATGGGTTCTCGAAAACCAAGATAAAATGGAAGACTCCATGGAAGAAAAATGGGAAATAGTGAAAGCCTCCATCGAGACCCGAATCACGCGGAACATTAGCGATCTATGCTCAAAACTCACCCAATGCAACCGAAGAAAAACTCCTCTGGAATGTGCTTTGGAAATAGCGAGCGAACGGCAACAAAAAGCGCGAGAAGCAAATCACAATCTGCGCAACAAAACAAAGCTTATTAACTCGGAACTTGAAAAAAAGTACGCTGTGTTTACGCGATAATCGAATTTTGATTACGGAGTATTCATCAGTTCTAAGGCGGCGGCATCACAAATCTCGGCGAGCATCCGTTCGTGGGCACAAACCTCAGCGGATACATCGCTGAGACCCCCTGTTGTATAAAAAGAAATGCAAGCGCATTCGTGAGCGATACAACGCGTTTTAAGTGCGCAATCCCCGCAGCATTCTTTGTCATGAGTCAGGTGATGGCGAATTTCCTCAGTGGTCGATTCATCCACTCCCGCAAAAACAGAGCCCAGACGATAGGGGGCATTTGGCGCGCACGAAACGAATCGCGTACAAGGGAACAAATCCCCTTTCGCAGAAACCGCGAGTGCTCCTTCCAGAATGTGGCACGTCTTTTTTTTATACGACATATTCTCTAACTCCAGACGCATTTTATCTTGCAGAACTCCGAGGTAAAAAGGATCGCTCGCCTTTTTGCGCTGAACCCAAAATGCAGCAAGCGTGCGGTATTCCCGGGCAAGCGCGTCCATCGCGTCTCCCGTCCACTTTCCATCAAAATCCACAGCCGTTGTGATTTTAGAAAACCCCTGTTCGCGAATCCACTTTACTGAAGAGGCAATGTCATTCAAATGGTGCCTCGTGATCACGCGAATCACCACCGTATCCAGGCCGGTCAATCTCGGAATCCAGGGCGCGATGCGGTCAAAACTTCCCGTGCCATCAGCGCCCGAGCGTTGTGCATCATGAACCTCCCGAGGGCCATCTAAAGATAAAAACACACGAAAATTTTCTTTCGCAAATAAATCCAGCCAAAATTCATCCAGCAGAGTTCCGTTGGTATTCACTGCAAAACGGAGCTTAGTGTCTTTAGGTTGGTAACGCCGCGCGAGCTCCATCCCCAGAAGGATACGCTCTTTGCACAACAAAGGCTCGCCCCCGAAAAACGTAATATTCAGAAAGCGCTGCCCAAGATCCAGAGAGCGCTGCCACCCCAAGGCGATGGCGCGTTCCAGGGTATCCTCGCTCATAGAGAACAACCGTTCCGGCTGGGTTTCCGCATAATAACAATAAGAGCAACGCAAATTGCATTGCTCTGTAAGATTCAGAACTAAATTCAAGAAAACTCCAAATTCACTAAGTTACTCGTTCACAGGCTTCTTGTCGGATGCAGAAGAGCTGCTCTCCGAAGCCTCGGAAGACGAGGAAAGAGGCACCACATCCACAGTGATCGGATCCACAATCGCGACGTCGCCACTCAGAGGTCCATAATCAATCGGATCCACCGAAATCAGAGGATCTGAGAAAGAACTGCTGCTCTCAATCAATTCAGAAGAAGAAGATTCCTCAATCATGACAACACCCGCTGTCACAACAGGTTCAATGTAACCCACCGTATCAATCACGCTCGAAGAGGAGGATTGTTCCAGAAAACCAGATCCGGGATCGGTAATAACCCCCGTCAGCGTTTCCGAAGAGGAAGATTCCACCACAGAAGATGAACTGGGAGCTGAAATAACTCCGGCGAGCATCTCAGAAGATGATGAAGACCCCCCCTCTGCGGAAGACGAGCTCACATTCACAATAGCCCCCGAGGTTCCCGTCCCCAAATCGCACCCCGCAAGAGAAATCGCCGAGGCTAGCCCCAAAGCAGCGGCCAAGCACTTCTTTGACTTGGAATCCGAAGGATAAGCTGCCCTTTTCTGTATTTTCTGAAATTTGATGTTCATAGTGATAAATATAAGCACGCGGATCTCTAGAATGTCCGCAATTTTGCAAATTTCTATTTCCATTATTAAAAGTCACAAGAAATTGTTTTCCATAAAATCAGTTCGATTCAATAAAAACCTCCTATTTTCGTAAAAAGCCTTTATTTCATAGCATTTTGAATAAAAACATTGACGAGGCTCTCCAAGAAAGGGTAGCTTTCTATCAACATTAGAAGTGAGACTTTTATGGCTATTTTTAAACAGGAATTGGGGATTCTTCGGGTTCGAAAAACAAATAAATTTTCAAAAATGAGACAAAAACACGTTCTTTTTAGCAAAAAATGGAGCCTTTCACATTCTGCATCTTTGTCATCAGACCTTAATCGAGTCTAAATTCAAGGGCAATTACATGACTGTCTCTAAAAATTCTGGAAGTTTCTGTTATGAATCTTGATTTCCATTATTATGCCACATTTCTTGCAGCGAAAATTGCGGGATTTACTACAAATGAATCACAAGTTCTCGCGCACGCTGCCCAGTATGTCGATGACTCTAATGCGAGTATGGTGGAACCGGAATTACGGGATTTACTCCGAGAAACACCCCAGCCCACCGTGATGGCTTTTACTGAATTTTCACAATGCAACATCAATGCAATTACGAAGTGGACCCCTCTGCAAATGACCCAAATGCAAAAAATTTGGATGTCGTTTCATCTTTTGCCCGGTAATCTCAAAGGCGAAATTCAATTTCAAGGAATAACGCCGTACACCGCTACCCTTCCGCCTTATTTGCCATGGGAATTAGACGACAAGCAAAAAAGTCTATTTCGGTTGATGTGTCTGAATAACAGCAGTAGCATCAAGTATATGGTAAACCACACCAAAAACTATTTCCAAACAAAGAAAGACTTACACCTAGTCGGCTTAAGAATGCACGTGTTGGCAGACTCTTGGGCTCACACGTTTTTTATTGGAAGGCCTGCTTGGTATGTGAATGAAATCGATTCCTCTATTGAAGAATTTGATGAAGGGCGTTGGTGCCCCTTAAACATCACACAATTCGATCGCCTTTATTCCTTTGAAGATAATCCTTTACAGCGCCTATACGCTCTATTTAGCCCCATGCGTGATTACAACGGGGTCGTGTACTTAGCTCATGCACGAATGGGACACTTACCCGATTATCCTTACATGCATTTACGATATCATCCCCAATGGCTAAGTCGAAATCAAGGGAACGGTATGGAAATAACACGCGATAATCCTAAAGATTTTTTATTAGCCTTTAAGCAAATGGTATACGCGCTCAAATGCATTCGCAATAATGAAGAATTTAAAACCAGAACTTATGACGACTTAGAAAATATCGGCGGGGATGCAAAAATAGAAACCGTTCTCATGCAGAGGAAAACGGACCAATCAGAAGATTGGAACAACTTGATTGAGCATATTTATAGTTTAAAACTTACCCCGTACAAAAAAGACACGTGGCGGGATGCTTTTCGAATTTCCTCTGAAAAGAAAAAAACTCACTATTACCACTTTAACAAAGCGGCCATTATGCACAGAAATTGCATCGAGCACTTCTTAAATGCCGCGGGCCTTTCTCTCACAGAAACATCGCAAAGTTCTATTTTGTAGTTTTTTTTCATTTTTTCCGAGCAAAATCAAACTGTTTTTACATTGCTCCAGAAGCGTAAAGGTCAGCCCCGAAAGGTTATACAACAACCTGACACCGCAACATTTTACTATATATAGCCTGCCATTCGAAATGCCGAAGAGCGTTCAAACCAAATATCATGATCGAGGTGCCGAAGGCATCAATACAGTCAGTCTTTAGAGGTTTCCTTTATGAAAATTCACGCATTTCTCGCATTCATTTTTCTCTGCATCGGCTTTCTTTTTGTCTCTTGCGGCACAAATATAAAACACCCCCTTGACGAAGAGTCTTCCAGTTCCTTTTTCTCGGACACAAGCAGTAGTTCGACGACCTCAATGGATCCCATTCTCGAAGAGACAAGGACCCCTGACGAAAGAATTCAAACCGCTTTTGAAAATGAAGAAAATGATTTACAAGTTCTTGTTCGTGGAAACGTCATCAGACTCTTGAGTGACGATACGTCTGGAGATCAACACCAGCGTTTTATTATTGAATTAGAAAGTGGTCAAACGCTACTCATTGCCCACAACATTGATATTGGAGAAAGGGTCCCCGATTCCGTGCTCGGAAATGAGGTCTATGTTTATGGGGTCTACGAATGGAATGACGAAGGCGGAGTCATTCATTGGACGCACGAAGACCCAGACGAAGGGCACATTGAGGGATTCATCCAATTCAATGGTTACCAATACCAGTAATCATCACATACATTTGAGAAGAATGCTAAGAATTAGCAAAATTGTATCTGCAAAATCTTTTGGATTTTCAATAATCCAAACAACAATAGAACTCGTGGTTTTAAAGACAAAAACGCCGCCTGTAAGAAGTACTTTTTCTACAAAGCCTTCAGATTCGCGACAGACATGACTATCATCAAAACGGAGGAACAAGGTGGGTGTCGCTTTCACGTTTGCAACCGTCTGTTCCAATAAATCCTGCATAAATTCAAGGTTCATTTTATCAGCGCGTATTTCGCCAACGGCATCTAAAACCACCGTTGCACTATCCATCAATGTAATGGCAGAATCCAGTACCACATGGCTTGCAAAGGCGTCTTCGCCGTCCGTACGAGCGACTTCCAAATCAAGACTATCGAGGTAAAGCGTCCCCCCCGATACATTGGTAATGGTAACGGATGAACCATAACTAAATCCACAATAGGCCAAATTCTTTTCTGGGTGAAGAATATTTTTAGCAATGCGGGACGCACTCGGGGCGATCACTGTCAGTAATTTTATGCCAGAAACTGTCGTTTCTGTAGGCTCTACGCAAGGAAGTTCATAGGAAAGATCTGACCCAGAATCGGAATCAGAAAAGCATCCCGATAAAACAAGAGAACCTGCAAAAATAAGAACAAACAAAATTTGTTGACGTCGATTTTTCATAAAAGGGAATATACTTTTATTGAAGAATAATTCATAAGACTTTTTATTTTCAACAGAATTTGTCAAAAATTCGTTTTTTTTGTCACTTATTTTGACGCTTGCTTTGCGAAGAGCCATAATGCCTATCCAACTTGGGATTTCTTCCCTGTGCCTTTTTGCGGGGCTTTTTCGACAGATTCCGAAATTAAGTTTCCAAACTTTGGAAAAATAAATCTGCGAGTTGCGCCCGGAAGGCGTGAATGCGATCTGGAGAAGATTCTCTCGTGGGCCATGTGAAATTACTCAGCAAGAGAACCGCCGCTTTGCGATCTGCATCGGCCACAATGCTCGCCCCAGTGAATCCCGTTTTACCAAAGGCATGTTGACCTGCATGAGTTCCCATAAATTTTGTGGCATTAAATTCCCAACCTAGAGCGGTGCATTCTGTGGGAACCGTATCCGCAAGGGCATTTGTAGACACCATTTTTAAAACACCCTTAGGCATCATGCGGCGACCCTCAAACTCGCCATCACCAAGAATCATTTGTACAAAGTTCAACAAATCGGGGATGCAAGAGAACATGCCCGCCGAGCCCACGGGGGAAAGTGCAGAAAGAGTATGCGCACTTTCATCATGTATTTCTCCTTGAATATCTCGACCGCGCCAGGGACATTTTTCAGTAGGAATAATGTCTTCAAGTAATACGCGCGAAAGCGGATTCCACCCGGAACGCATCATTCCTAGAGGCGCAAAAAAACATTCTTCTCCCAACACATTAAGCGCTTTTCCCTTCATCCGCGCGAGAATCAACCCCAATAATATACTCGCTGGATTCCCATAATTAAAAATGGTTCCTGGAGCTTTTTCAAACTGATACGAAAAAAGCGTATTGAGAATTTCTTGTGGTGGCAAATTTTTCAAAGAGCTCATGGGCACACGATAATCCAAACTGTGTGTAAGCAAATGGCGCACTAAAATTTGTTCCCGATAATTTGTATTCAATTCAGGAATCCATTCAATGACCTGCGTATCTAGTGACAACTCGTCCGAAAGAATAAATTTCAGAGCCAATGTAGATGTAGGACACACTTTAGTTAGAGAGGCAATATCAAACACAGAATTCACAGTTGTGTTAAACGAGACCACTTTCCGTGAACCGTCAGGATATAATAAACCAACAACGGCTTTAGAAAAAAGAGAGCCCTTCCCAGCCTCCGAAAACAAATCTTGTAATTTTTGGTCAAAATCCATATAAACGCCTTCTATCAAATCACTGAAAAGCTACAATTCTAAACATGAATTTTGAAGAGCTAATTGATATTTTACATTCCGATGGCACTCCAGTCGGAGAAGCGCACCCCCGAAGTGAGGTTCACAAAAAAGGCCTTTGGCACCGGACCGTTCACATTTGGGTTTTTGACCCTATTGGCCGCATTCTCATACAAGAACGCAGTCATGAAAAAGAAAATAACCCCCACTTATATGACACGAGTTGTGCCGGTCATATATCGGCAGGGGACACGAGCCTAAAATCGGCTTGTCGCGAAATTTCAGAGGAACTGGGGATAAATAAAAGACCAGAAGACTTGCAATACCTTTTTGAAGCCACCCATGAATCCATACTTAATGGGGGTTCCTACTTAGACAACGAATATTACGATTGTTACCGCACCACCGTTTCCAAGACAGAGATTCCTCTCATTCGTCCTCAGCCGGGGGAAGTCGAACAATTCTTGTGGTTTACCCTTAAAGAGCTTTTCGAAATGCTTCAAAATCACCCTGAAAAATTCGTAAGCCACCCTCAAGACTACGCCTATCTGAAGTCCCTGATATAATACGAAACTCCTAAAAAGCAATTTCAGAAGCGAAAGACCGTTTCAGAAGCAATAAAAAAACCGCAAGATTATCTGCGGCCTTTTTTAATTTCGATAATGATTTATTGAAGGGTACCTCTAAAAATTGCTTTGCGAGAATGAAATTGAACGAGGTCGAGCCAGAGCAGGAATGAAAAGTGGTGAATACTGGCTGTATTGATGCCTTTGGCATCCACTTCGGCGCCTCGATCATGATCCCAAACAAGTTTGCTATCGCGATGCTCGGCTTGAATGCTCTTCGCCACTTTGAATGACGACTGTTGCAAAAGCCGAGTACAACGGCAAAGCTCGCTTTGACATTGTTGAGGCTCAGCAACAGAACGAAGTTCACTATGGCGAAGTGCCACAGTCAATTTCATAGAAAATGAATTTTTAGAGGTACCCTGAAGCTTACTTAATCGCAGGGACAACGACCCAAGCCTTTTCGCCTGCCCGGACATTCACTTTATACTCGTAGTTTTTCACTGCAGAACCATTTTTATCAATGGCAAGTACATTCACTTGATGCGATCCTGGTGTTACAGGAATTCGAGTCATCTGAATGTTCTTAGGTAAAAACAACCCTACGCGCAAATCGGCTTGCTCTAACTGCGCTGCGGCAATATCGGTTCCGATATTCGTCGCCAAGTTGATTAGTAAGTTGTCAGTCCGCATCGCTTTCTTTGCTTCCTGCGCGGCAATGGTACGTGTCGCCACACGAACAATGGTGCGTGTCACTGTCGTGGTTTTTTCCTGCTCAATGTTCCGATCTAAATTTTCCGTGACATCCGCAACGACTTCTGGTTTGAAGATTGCTGGAGCCCCGTCCACCTTAATATCAAATTTCTTGACTTGATAATTCAAATCTTTGCGTTCTGGAAGCGCTATGGTCACAGAAACGGTCGTTCCAGCGTTTGCGCTAGTGGATATGGCAGGGGCAGGGAGCGTCATTGATTCAATTTTGCCTGTCTTGGCACTTTTCCCCGTGAGATTCAAAACACCTCCCTTCACATAAGTGCCGGAAAGCATCCATTCACCCAAAATGGCACTATGGCCCGCATAACCCAACACGATTATTTCAGAACCTTTCTCTCTCACCGCCTTTGCTTTTGAAGCATCCGCAGGGGCAGTTCTTTTTAATTCTTTGAGATCTTCGTCGCGGCCTTGTTCACGAAGATATGCTGTAATGAATTCCCACGCTTCCGAAGGGAGTGCCACAGGGTCTTCTTCATAAGCCTGCACCGTCTTGAAGTACGAAATCGCGGCATCATCTTTTTCACCCGCCATTTCATAAACGATTGCTGAGAGGTAACGTAAATAGCCGGCGTCATTCACGTCTTTGTTACTCTTTTGATACAAAGCTTCCATCGCGATTTGAGCGCGTTTCACTTCGACCATCGCTCCATCCACATCATTCTGAGCAATGTAATTCACAATATTCATTTCATAAAGGGCGAGCAATTCGAACGGACGGGCGCGATAGGGTCGCACATTATCATTTGTCACAACAGCAGCGGCTTCATTAGTCACAGAACGAGCAAACAGGTCATCATAGACCTGCGTTGCTTTCTCAAAATTTTGGGCACTCTGGGCCCACGCCCCACTGTAATGATAGAGAGTGCCTAAATCAAAGTAATAAAGAAATTCTGTGTTAGAACCATAAAGATCTTCTTGGTTCTCTACAACCGCTTTGATGCCCGCTTCAAAGCCGCCTTTTTCTAGGGGTTCTGAAAGTTCTTCATAACGCGTCATCGACTTATTCGCACAAGACGAGAGTAACAATGCAAGAGACAGAAAAAGAAAAAGTCGTTTCATGAAGCAGGCCTTCTATTACATCTTCACGGAGCTTTTAGACATATACTTCTTGATCTTCTTGTCACCGATCCAGATTTTTTTGTGGGTCTGAATGTCAATAAGTTCCAAGTCAATCTGATAGAACACAACTTGTTCCTTACCCTCTTGATCCACAATGGAATTGAGAGAACCCGTGAGCATCAGGTCAGCACCGATTTCCTGACCCGCATCCTTGCGTGTTTCTTCAGTAGCATTGCCACCCTGACTTGCAAGCTCATTGCGAATTTCATTGCGAGCTTCTGCATTCGCGACAAAGTCCACCTTGCCAGAATTGATAAGCGCCCGTTCCATATCTTTGATGAATGTTTCCACGTTAATATGTTCGTGACTCTTATTGCGAATAGAACCCACTACGATAGTCGGGAGCGTACCGCCACGAGACTGTACCATCTTGTCATACCAAGGCCGAGCGATACAATCATTGATCATTTCATCGGCAACAAGACGGGAATCGGTGTCATTCCACTTGCCAGAAAGATCGATCACAGAATCCGCTTCAACGCGTGTAACCTTTTTGCTATCACCACTGCAACCAAGGAAAGCGGTTACAGCGACGCAAACGGTAATCATTTTGAAAAGTTTAGACATAGTTACCCCTTTGGGAAGAATTTGCTCTTCAGAATTTAGCAAAAAATATATCCCTGACTTTTAAAAGTCCTCTTTTTCGTTTTTCTTCCTTTGAAACCCGCCATTAACCTATTCTAATAATCCTTTCGTCAGAAACATTGCCCGCAGACTATTTGTTTAATTATTTTTTGCTTAGTCATTTGATTCTGATGGAGCAATTATGAATAAATCTGGATTAGTATTAACACTTGCTCTTGCACTTCCCATTTTAGGATTTGCTGGAGAAGGGCGTCCTGTTTTTAGCCCTTGGGCAAGCTTTGGACTAGAACTTGGTGTCGTCGCTCCTGTAAATAATGCTTGGAAAGATGAAACGTCTGCTTTTTTTCAGGGTAGTTTTGTTTCCAATATGCAAATACTTCCACTCATCAGTGTTGTGGGAGAGATTGGCTATTCCGCTCCAGGGAATGGATTCAATGCCGCTTTAGGAGTTCAGCAACAGCTACTCCCGCTTCCCATTACGCCTTTCATTGATGGAATGGCAGGACTCCGCATTGTCCCCGATGATGATCACACGCCCAAATTCGGCGACCGTTTGGGCCCCAGTCTGGGGGTCGATGGCGGTATTTTATTCTTTCGTGAATCCTCGTTCCAGCTTCGTGTAAAAGGCGGGTACGAATGGACATTTAACACGGAAATGGATCACGGTTGGAAAGCCACTATGGCGATTCTTTTCTCTGATACTCGTCCTGGGCTCAAAGCCATTGACGTCAGCCGCTAATATTTTTTAGAGTGCCCTTTAGTAATTTCTAAGCCTTAGTAGAGTCATCGCAATTTCAGCGGGGCGTGGTAAAGCGACGTCCCGATTCATTCCCTGAGGTATTTTTCGGAAACCAACGTTGGCGATTTGTGCATAAATTTTTTCGATGCATTCGAGACTGGGTTTGTCTACCGCATTTTGCAACAAATTAAGCACAATCAGTCCTGCCCCGTAACGCTGGGCAGAATCACAAAATTGAGGAATGGGCCCTATTTCAGCTTCGACAAATCCAATTTGGAGACGCCCGCCTTGAACGCGCACTTTCACTTGACGTTCCACAGGAGACGTTGGCCGCACATGGGGTAAAAGTTCTTCCACATAAGCAAGTAGCGAGCGGCTCAAACCCTGAATGAACGGCGGATGATCTTCTGGTAAGCGGTGAGGGGGTTCACTTGCACAAATTTCCTTCGCCCGAGGGGTGGCCCATTCCGGTTGGTATTGATTCATCACAATTACCGTATCAGCCACATTCAAATAGTCTCCGCAAGCACCTGCCACTAGCACAATATTCAAGCCAAGACTCGTAAGTTCTCTTGCTCTGTCAATCAGAGGAATCAAGGGTTCCCGAGAGGCCCCCACCAATTTTTGCATACGCGGATCGCGAATAAGAAAATTCACCGCCGAGGTATCTTCATCAATAAGCACCGTATGAGCCCCGAACTCAATAGCCTCTAAAAGGTTGGAAGCTTCGCTCGTAGACCCTGAAGCGGAGAGCGTCGAAAAGTTTTCCGTTGAAATTCCGGAAGGTAATTCACGAACGAGAGGAGCGATGCGCGTATTCCGGACACTGCGCCCCCCTTCATCGCAAATTCGAACTGCCGTGGAATCCACTACAATCCATTCCCGTCCATCCCCAGGAATATGAGGGTACACCGCTTTTTCTAAAGCCGAAAGCAATGTCGACTTTCCGTGGTACGCACCCCCTGCAATAACAGTGATTCCCTTGGGAATGCCCATCCCTGTAATTTCACGGCCACAGGCATTGAGGGTCACTCGCATTTCAAGAGGACTTTTAAAGGATATTGCCGAAGCTAAAGGCAATTCAGAAATGCCCGATGCTCTGGGTAGAATGGCTCCATCGGGAACAAAAGCGACTAATTTCGCCATCTCCAAAGCAGCAAGGAGTTCTGTGCGCACTTCTAAACTTTCAATATGACGTCTGGCAGACTCTATGGCACCCTCTCCAAAGCAATACAGAGAGGTTGAAAGAGTATCGGGTAAAATGCTGGTCAGTATATCACAAGCGTTCGGGACATCAACCATGCGGTGATCGCCAGGGAGCTTCACCCAAAGAGTCGCTTCTACGATAGCGACACCCTCATTTTCCGACGGTCCACCCACCCACAAAGAATTGCGAGTCAAAATTTCTTGGCCTGGATTCGCAATGGAAATCGGGAAATCCACACCCACAGACTGAGCGGTAATTTCCTCGGCAAGTCTTCGAAGCAAAAAGTCTGCAAGGGCGAGGCGTTTTACCGCATTATTCGCCAATTCAGGGGAAAAACCCAAAGCAGAAAGCGGAATCCGAAATTTAAGGCGCGAGGGAGGCGCATAAGGATCTCCCTGCACATGCAAAAATTCTAATTCAAAGTCGCCAAATTTCCACGTTTTCTGCGCAAGACTCTTGTATAAACCATAACTTTTGCCCGTCAGAGAACGCAATTTCTGATATATTTCTTTCATTACTGACAAAGGTACATTTTATATGTTTTTTTGCCCTTTCTATTTGTTTTTTGATTCCCCCAAAGTCTTCTTTTGATGTTAAAACTAAGGTTACACAACACCATGCCCCCTTTAGTTTTATATCTTAAGGGGAAATATGTTTCAGGAGCTTATTTATGAAATCTCTTTCTAAATGCCTTTCGTTAAGTGCTCTCACCGTTGCACTCTGTGCTTTTGTTGCCATGGCAGATGAAGAACCACCCCCACGTGGCGGCGTTGGTAAAGTGACTATCATCACAGATCCTCCTAACAGCCAAGTGTTCCTTGGCGGCGAAGATCTAGGGAAGAGCCCGATCATCGAACGTGAATTTAAATCCGGTCGTCACACTCTGGTTGTGGTTGATCAGGGTTTCGAGTTGGTCAATGAGCGCTTTAACGTTTGGCCGAACAAGGTCAATACTTTTGGTGGCAAGACCGTGATTCCTAAAGGCGATATCAAAGTTACCACCAATCCTGGCAAATGTGTCATCTACGTGGATGGCGATAATGCAGACAAGACCGATGGTGCCCCTCTTACTGTTCACAATCTCGATGCCGGTGACCACATGGTTCGCGCTGAATGCAGCAACCGCAAGAGCGTAGAACAGTTGGTAAAAGTCGAAGGAGAAAAGACCGTGGAAGTCCTCCTCGATGCCACAGGCAAGAAAAAGTAATTACAAATTTGATTTTCTTGAAAAGGCCGGGTTCATTGCCCGCCTTTTTTATTTTTAGAGGTGCCCGTTATAAAAAAAGACGAACACTTTCGTATTCGTCTTTTTCGAGGCAACGCTCAGACTCGAACTGAGGAATGAGGCTTTTGCAGAGCCGTCCCTTACCAACTTGGGTACGTCGCCATAAGTGGGAACAATTATAAATAAAATTTTTTTATTTTCCAAGGCACTTATGTGGATTGCATCTCTGAAACAAGCTTTACTGATGAAAGCGATGGAATGGTGGATTCGAAGTCTCCGTATCAAAATCGTGATGCCCTCGAATTTTGAGCCTGGGGTATTGGCCTTGTGGCACAGAGATCTCGCCGCTTGTACCGCGGCTTTTAAAGACAAAAATGTCCATGTGCTTATTTCTCAAAGTGCTGATGGGGAAAAATTTGCAAAAATTGCCGAAGCACTTGGTTATGAGGTCTCTCGAGGTTCCAGTAGCCACGGTTCTCTCCATATTAGGCACCTGCTAAAATCGTTGTATGAAAAACGCAATGTGGGCATGGCTCTCGATGGGCCCAAAGGCCCTGCTTTTGAGGCAAAACCAGGGACTCTTTGGCTTATTAATAAATCCAACCGGCCCGCGTGGATGTTATCCCCACGCTATGGAGCCCACACCCAATTGAAATCTTGGGACAAATCCATTATTCCTTTTCCTTTTTCGAAAATTGTGATGCATTTCGATCCCGTTCCTTCATTCAAAAAAAATGCATGCTCATTCCACTGAGCTCCGTTTTTCCAATTTCCCTTTAGTATTTTTGTCTTGTTCAGCATGGAGAAATCGTGACCTTATTTGCAAAATTTGTAGCCTTTGATTTAGAAACCACAGGCCTTACCGCACAGAAAGATGAAATTATTGAAATCGGGGCCGTTAAATTTACGGTAGAATCCGTAGATGGAATTATACGTCCCAAAAAGCTTACCGAATTTCAGACATTTGTGCGTCCCAATATGCTTATCCCAGCGGATGCATCAAAAGTGAATCACATTACCGATGACATGGTGGAAAATGCGCCACCGATCGCCGATGCTCTCCGTAGGTTTACGGGTTTCTGCGGTCTCGATACCATTCTTACCGCTCACAATGCGGACTTTGATGCGGGGTTCTTGCGCGTTGCTTATGAAAAGAATCCACAATTGCTTCCCGGAAATCCCATTGTGGATAGTCTCCGCATTTCAAAAACAATTCTCCCGGAACTCAAATCCCACAAGTTGGGCGACCTTGCCCGCATGTTTAAAAAATCCAATAATCAGATTGGGATGGAAATTTCATCGGATGCGATGCACCGTGCGGTCTATGACTGCGAAATGCTGATGGAAGTGTTCGTGGCGTTGCTCCGCCGCCGTATCCGCGAAAGCGATTGGGATATGTCAAAAATTCTCCCCTGTATTACCAAGCATGGTTCAGAACCTGCCTATATCAGAAAAGGGAAATAATTCTTTTTTCTTTGCTTTTAAAAACACAAAAAACCGTCTTCCGAAAAAGACGGCTTTTTAATGTTTTTCTGCGTTAAATGCCGAGTTCGTGAACCACGGCAAAAATGCCGCGCTTCATAATGGTGCGAAGACCAGCATTGCTAACGCGAAGAGTAACCCAACGATCTTCTTCAGGAACGAAGAATCGCTTGGTTTGAAGATTCGGCAATTGCTTTATCAACTTCTTACGATGGGAGTGGGAAACCATGTTACCCACGAGACCGGCTTTGCCGGTAACTTCACAAATACGGCTCATACAAAACTCCGTGTTTTTTAGACAAGCGCAATTTTAGTTAATAAAATGCAAACCGTCAATGCTAATTTTGAAGTTCTGGAGGCAATTGGAACTTGATCTGTTCTTTCATGGTCACCCAATCTATCACATCAACGCCCTTAAAGTGTTTTTTAATCCACTCTACAACTTCTTGAACAAGGACTTCAGGAGCACTTGCTCCACTAGAAAGTCCGACGGAATCAACGCCTTCAAACCACTCCAGACGCAAATCCCGGACCGAGGCAATGAGTCGACTGGGAATTCCTTTTTCTTCCCCTAATTCACGCAAACGGGAAGAATTTGAAGAATTACTCGCCCCCACCACCAATAAAAGATCTACTTGAGTGCAAAGTTCCGAAACGGCAGCCTGACGATTGCCAGTAGCATAGCAAAGATCACCCCTTTCAGGCCCAACAATAGAGGGAAACCGTTCATGAAGTGCGTCAATAATCAGGCGTGTTTCTGCGACTGAAAGCGTTGTCTGCGTAATGTAAGCGAGCGCATTTTCATCGGCCACTTGCAGTTTATGAACCTCTTCAACGCTACGAACCACAGTAATGGCGCCCAACGGCAACTGTCCCACAGTGCCCTCGACCTCCGCATGACCCGAATGACCGATCAAAATGAGATTACGGCCTTTGCTAAAATGACGTTTGGCACTCGAATGTACTTTTTTTACCAGAGGACACGTGGCATCGAGAATATGTAAGTGACGATCTGCTGCCGCTTGATAAACATTCTCTGCCACCCCGTGAGCGGAAAAAATAACAGTCGCATATTCTGGAACATCATCAATTTTTTCAACGAAAATAGCTCCCAAATCCCGCAAGCGATCTACCACAAACTGGTTGTGTACAATTTCATGGCGAACATAAATAGGACGCCCAAACTTGACAATCGCCCCTTCCACAATATGAATGGCCCGATCAACGCCGGCGCAAAATCCTCTTGGATTGGCTAAAAACAATCGTTTCATACAGACTTATTTAAGCCTTTGAGGTAGTTCAGAAACGCATCATAGGAAGCGACAATTTTTTCTCTTTCATGGTTCAAAAATCCGCGAACGAGCTTAATATCTGGAATGAACCTAGAGTTAAAATCCATAGGGGTATTAATCTTTGCAATAGCACCTTCGCGCAGAAGAGCGTCTATGGAATCGGTTTGTCCACGAGAGAAGGGACCCACACAGGTGGAAACACCCATTTGCAAAGGTTCCCAAAAATCATGCACTCCCAAAGTTCTTGCAAAAGAGCCTCCCACAACAGCGGTTTTGGAAATCGCCAAAACATCTTTTGTTTGACCAAAAGAAGACACAAGCGAAACTGCTCCTTTTTCCACAGAAGGCCAATCCACCACCACCATTTCTTGGTCGCGCATTTGTTCGCGGAACGCGGCGATTTCTTCTGGCCGACGAGGAATCAGTACGACCGCTTCGTCGTGTTGCAAGGCAGCCACTAACATGCGCTGTAAGCTTGCCCATTCCTTGATGTGCATAGACAAAAAGGCCGTGTCCACTTTCGGATTTTGAGGAAGTTCTACCTCTTTCCCAGAACGCGCCCACGCCAATAATTTCCAATCCCCGCCAATGATCGCTTTCACAGGAAAAGTAAACTCTCCAGCAGCTACGAAGCGCGTTAAATCGGCACCGGTTTGCATACTTGCGAAACCAATGGAGGAAAGCTCTGAGCAATCCACGCAACGATAAAAACGCCCAGAGACCAGTGCCACAGAAGGTTCCAACATCAATTTTCGCATCGTAGAAAGGTAACCCGGCCAAAGTTCATTCTCTGCAAGAACCAAGGCGATCGGCAGCACCGTCTTCACGAAGCGAGTCATCGCTTGAGGTGTATCCACAGGGGCCAGAGCAGCCTCAATCGAAGCCCCGGAAGCTTTCAAAAATTCTACGACTTCCATTTTTTGACTGGTAATCAAAATGCGAGGGCAACTCGGAAGGTCCTCTTGCAAACATTTGGAAAGATTGAGAAGCATACGGCATTCGCCAAGACTTGCTCCATGAAGCCAAAGAAAGGGGCCCTCAGGCCATGGACCTTCTAAACGGCTATTTATTTTGAATCGTGCATTCAAAACAGGCACTTTGGCCGCGGCCCAAGCGGCGGCACCAAAAGCACCGCGAATCACATTTATACCTATCATCGATGCACTCCTTAAATATAGGAGGAGATGACTCTGGGGAAAGGCCCAGCCATCCCCCGCATTATGAGAGCTAAACTATAAAACAAAAGCCACCCCCATGTCCATCGATCAGCCATAATTGCTGTAAAAAAAGTTTTTCTTGGGTATTGAGGGTTGTTTTCCATAAGTTTCGAGAAAAAAGCCCGAGAAAAAAAGGCCGGAGTACGAGCCTCCCAATTCAAAAAGGCCTCCCCGAAGTGTTTTTTCAAAAATAAATCTTCCTGCATCGCCAAAAGTGCTATAAAAAAGACAAACCCAAAAACAAAGACAAATAACAGGGGTTGCCAGCCCAAATGCACCAAGGCAAAACCACAACCCACAAACATATTGGAAAGGTAAAGGGGGTGGCGAATTTTCGAATAAATTCCCCAAGTCACCAATTCTGGAGCAAGTAACTCCTTACCGCGCGTATGATCCCCAATATCTCTGCGCGCCTCTATACGCAAAAGAATCCCCAATAAAATCAAAAAATATCCCGAAACGGAAATGAAATTTTCATTGGCGGGTACAATCGCAAGCACCACCGCAAATAGCCCCAACACCCAACCGCGAAAACGATACAAACGATTCACGCCCCGACCTCCACACATTCCAATCTGGAAAGCAAAGAGGCGTCAAGTTCTTCGTGACTCGTGAGTAAAACCCACTTGCCTAAAGCATCGGCGGAGTCCAAAAATGCAGAGAGGAGAGGCGTTCTATCTTTGCGCGCAATAAAGGCAAAAGGCTCATCCAGAAGAAGCAATTTCGAAGGAGAAGCAAGGGCCCAAAGGAGGGCCAACCGAGACTTTTCTCCGCCAGAATATCCGTCCTTATAAAGCAATTTACTCGCTCCAGAAACCGTTAAAAAATGTTCAAGAACAGCGTCGTTGGGGGATTGCTTTTTTCGCAAATCCAATTGCCGACGAAGCCATTCCAACGGGGGCAAATAGACCTCTTGGGAGACCAAAAAGATACCCTCTTCGACTAAAGATTCAGGGAGTTGAATTTTCCCGGAATCAGCCTCTTCCAAGTTCGCAATCAACCGGAGAAGGGTGGTTTTCCCCGCCCCATTAGGGCCACAAATCAGAAGATGTTTACAAGGAGTCGGGATCCAGCGTTCATTCTTGTTTCTAAACACAGGAACTTCAGACCCTTGGTAACCAAAAGACACAGCCTCAAGAGAAATCGCTTCACCCGCACTCAAACCGTGTTCGCCGCGAGAGGGGTAGAGAGAAAGAACGGTTAAAAGATGATAAGCACTTTTGACCATGCGGAGTTGGGGCACCAAACGAGTGCATTCTTTGACAGGTTTGTAGCACAAAAAGAGGGCAGAGCAATACAGAATGAGCCCTTCTGGGTTCATCCAACCCATGGCAATCATCCAGGCACAAAACGTGAGCACGACCACCATCGAAACCAGAGAAAGGGTCTCCATAGACTGAGAAAGCATCACTTTCTTACGTCCCACATGAAGCCCAATGGAGAATAATTCCCGAATCCGACTCAAAAGCATTTGAGAAGCCGCCCTGCGTTCAAAAAGCGAACTCCAGGAATGGAAAATCTTTTTGGCGGTTTCAAGAGACGTTCTAAGCTCCCCCTGTTTCACCATTTGCCCCTCCACAGCGGGCCCCATGGAATGCAATTTTCGCTGCACATAGGCAACAATCGGGAGCACCACAAATAAGAGAACGATCGTTAAGGGGGTCGATAAGTAAAAAAGCACTGGAAAAAAGACCAAAAGTTGGAGAATCGCCTGCAACGCTTGCATAAGCGCTTCCCCGCTCGAGGGTAGAATCTGAGTCGCATCGTAAGCTGATTGGAGTTTTCCATCATTTTCTTTATCATGAAAAAACCTGGGGTGCAAATTTCGAAGTCTGCGAGCAAACCAAGCCCGCAAACCGGCTTCTAAGCGACGGCAAATTCGCTCCATCACATTGCCCCTCACCACCAACAAAACAAAGCGAAGCCCGATAAGCAAAAGCATCCCGATGGCCCAAAAGCCTAGAGAAAAAACAGCCGTTTTTGTAAGTATTTGGACAAAAGAACGCACCCCGTAGAGCATCGCCGCATCGGCTAAGCTTGCAAACAAAGCCAAAGGTAAAAGACTCCAAAGTCCATACCAAGCACTCTTCTTAAGCCATCTTTTGAGGTCCATTTCGGTAAAATAGAATTTTTAGAACCTCCCCTTGACTACCGAACATTCTTTCCTATATTTGGCCCTACCTAGATGCCCCTATCGTCTAGTGGCCCAGGACTCGGGATTTTCATTCCCGCAACAGGGGTTCAAAACCCCTTGGGGGTACTAACAGAAAAGACTCATCGCAAGATGGGTCTTTTCTGTTAGTAGGATCTGTTAGGATCTTTGAACCCCAACAGGGGCCTCACGGAAAATGAGACCCTCGTGCTAACGAAGGCGAACCCGAAAGGCACACGGGTAGCGTGTAAAACCCTTGGAAATTCTCACAGAAAAGTCAAGTCGGCGCAAATTCTTATCTGAAGAAATATATTTGCCACCGACCTGAATCACTGAAGTTGCAACTTACACAAACGGCTAATCAACGCACCACCGATGTCACTCGGGAACTTGCCACCTTATCGCCCAGGAACCTTATTACATAAAGGCCTGGCGCTAGTTGATCCATGGTGGCATTATGTTCTAAGACAGATGTTTTACGGAGTTTGCGGCCCGAGATATCCAGGATCTCAATCCAGCGGATTTGCTCAAAATGATCCACCAGGAAATTCCCCAGAGGTTCGAGATGGATCCATCCTTGGGGTACCGGCTCCGTCTTTATGATTGACGTGGGATATTCAACCATACTGTCTCTCGTAGCGAGATTTTTGAAGCCAAGCAGGGCGAAAAAGCCCGGATCCTCCATGGGCTCAGAAATAGCGGACAAGCGAAATGCATGCTTGTAGGTAGTGTTCGCAAAATTCAGATAGGAATCCATAGGCTTGGCACCCCAGCTGTTGATACCACCGAGTCCCATCTGCCTGAGGTCGACTCGCAAAGTGATATCACTCTGACGGGTGAGATCCCACGGCAACTTCACATCTGTAAGTTGTTGCGGAGTATGATGCTGGGCATTGATTTCCATAAGGGGTGATCCGACCACAAGCAAACCCACGCCTGAAGCATTCGTCAAAGCAGCCCAGCGTACATCGGTTCTTTGGCCTGTCTCTCCGATCTCCATGTAGGGAATTGTCATCGAGTCCACAGAACTCGAATAAATGCCCACGAAACTGCCCATGTTACGGCCGACATAATTTTCCTCTGGACCGCGACCAAACCACCGCAACGTTTCAAACCCGCCCGGGAGGGTGAGCAAAGTTCCCACATTTGGAATTTCGGCCTGCCTCGAATCGGGGGTCAAAGTATATTCCACGATGACATCCCCACTCCCATAGAAAGTGTAACTCATGGTCATCGAAGAGCTGCCCGCATTAGGCAGATTCAACGACAGATCAATACGTGTTTCCGAGGGTGAAACCTGGGTGATTGAAGACTGCGTCACGACACGATCCCGGCCTGCATTCCGCCAATTGGCACAACGAGTCTGCATATTATTGCCCTTGTCGTTGTCGGTAGGGGCTCTCCAGAAGTTAGGAACAGGCCCCTCACTTATGATCTGCACATCGTTGATCGTCCAGTTGGTGATAACTCCTTTCTGAGTGTCAAAAGAGATTTTAAAATCATCCCCAGAGATGTCGACAGCACCATTGTTATTTGTCACAGAAAGCGAAGGCAGGGATGAAATATTAATTTTGGGAAGAAGTTGCGTTCCGAATCCGACTTTCAACTGTTCATGCGCAACGCTATGGCCTGCCGCCGCCCAGTTCGTCTTGGATTTAACTTGGAAATCAATTTCAAGATAGTATTCAGAACCATCGTGCAACTCCGGCACTGTAAATGGAACTGTCACATTCTTGGTAGAAAGGGGGCCAATATCCAAAGACGCCGTAGGTAAAGTCCCTTGCTGGATAGTCTTACCATTCTCCTTGAGTTCCCATACTGCAGTGACGAATTCGCTGAGATTGGTAAAACAGAACCGATTTTCAATGGAGATGTTGCCTTGGGTTACATTCACATCTTTTACCAAAATATTGCGATATTGATGTTTGACTTCCCATAACTCCGGCTGAATGGTGCGATCCGGAAAAATGAGCCCGTTGGCGCAGAAATTGTCATCATTGGGCTGATCTCCCCACAAACCGCCAAAATTGAAGAAGTTCGTGCTACCGCGACGCAAACCCTGATCAACGAAGTCCCAGATAAAACCACCGAAAGAGCGGGCATTGGCATAGAATGCGTCCACATATTCCTTAAGTTCGCCCACACTGTTGCCCATGGCATGCTCATATTCGCACAGCATGATCGGTTTGGAGTTGTCGTTATAATTTTTCACATTGTCAGGAGTATAATACATCCAGCTATTCACATCCGCATTCGCCCAATCGCCCTCATAATGCACTGGCCGGGTGGAGTCCGCTTGATGGGCGAAATCACGCATTGAAGTGAACACATTGCCGTTACCAGCTTCATTTCCCAATGACCACAAAACGATACTGGGATGATTTTTATCGCGCTGGACCATAGTGGTCATACGTTCAACCGCGGCTGGGCGCCAGTCATCGCTGCTCTTAGGAACTGCATCGCGGGCACCATGGGTCTCAAGATTGGCCTCATCGATCACATAAATACCGTACTTGTCGCACAAATCATACATACGAGGATCATTAGGATAATGCGACGTACGCAGGGCGTTGATATTGAAGCGTTTCATGAGAAGGACATCCTGTTCCATACGCTCCAAAGTCATCACGCGACCGAGATCAGGATCCATTTCATGACGATTAACGCCCTTGAACTTCACTGGTTGATTGTTAACATAAAATACCGTTCTGCCAGAACCGTCTTTCTTGAGTTCCACCTTGCGGAACCCGATGCGTGCACTCTCAGTCTGGACAATGGAACCCAAGGCGTCCTTAAGAACCAGAACTAAAGTGTAAAGATTGGGTTTTTCTGCAGACCACAGAGCTGGAGCAGTCACGGCCGTTTGAAAAAAAACTTTTGATTCCTGTCCGTTGGCAGGAATCGAAGTGACAGACTGATGGAGTGCGCTGCCAATTTGAGCTCCTTTGTCATCAAAAAGACTCAGATCCACTGTATACCCAGAGACCGAAGCTGTAGTGTTATTTAGAACCCACACCGAAGCTTTCAAATCACCATCGCGGTAGTTGGATGCAAGGTTGGCATCAATCTGGAAATCCTGAATGTGAGTTTTAGGTGTAGCATACAGGTACACATCGCGAAAAATACCGGCAAGACGAATGTAGTCCTGATCCTCCATCCAACTGCCATCGCACCAACGAAAATCCTGAACGGAAATGTTGTTTGTGCCAGCACGAAGTACACTGGTGACATCGAATTCGTGATCCGTAAAAGAATTTTCGCTGTACCCTACATAGGTGCCGTTGACCCACACATAATAAGCAGATTCAACGCCCTCAAAATGCAATCGGGTGCGCTTCCCATTCCAATCTGAGGGAACTGTGAACGTCCGCCGATAATGGCCCACAGGATTGAAATTCTTGGGAGCCGCTGGTGGTTGGATATAGTCTGTCCCGCTCCATGGGTAGGTTACATTAGTATAGATGGGTTTATCATAACCTTGCAACTGCCAGGAACCAGGAACGGTAATATCGTTCCAGGAGGAGACATCAAAGGAATCTTCAAAAAAGGTTGCATGACGTTGCGCCGGAGTCTTGACCCAATAAAATTTCCATGTCCCGCTCAGTGTCTGATACCATTTAGAGGCTTTACGATCCCCTGCCTTAGCCTCTTCAATGGTGCTATAAGGCATTGAGGTGACATGAGGCTTAAGAACATTGACTCCGAAACTTTTAGGACTGTTGTCCCATTCCTGAGCGGTCGCAGGATGCCACAACATTGCGGTGGCAATAATTAACAGCGGGAACAGCAAACTAGGCAACATCAAAGCCTTTTTCACTTGACAAAATCCAGATAACACCATAAATTTTTCTCCCTACCTCAAAAATTAAAGAAATGCCTTAGACATTGGCAAAGCAATACACCATCCCAAAAACATCCCTAAATAGACTTTCTTCGAAGTACATTGGGAATCATTATTAATGATTTTCTCTGGATATTTTATCAATAAATACCCAAAAAAGACTAAATGACCCTATCTAAATAAACGTGAGCGTCCCGTATTACATTACGGTGTTCTTTAACAGACACAGTTCTGAGGATTTAGAAAGAAATGAGGATATCGAAGGGAAGTCCGCCACAAAGTGAATCGTGCTCCAGTTCCATTAATTTTAGGGTGCCTCTAAAAATTGGTTTACGACCATGGAATTGAGCGAGACCGAGAAAGAGCAGGAGCGAAAAGTGGCTAATAATGATGTTATTCGCCACTTTGAGCGACGCACTATTGCGATGTGTCACAGCCAATTCCATAGAAAAAGAATTTTTAGAGGTGCCCTTTATAATAACTCGCAAGTTTTAATCTCTTTTCATAAATTTCCACTCACACAGTAACATTTTTCCTTTTTCAGGTGTTTTATTAAGGTGAATATTCTGGCTCCGACAAGAAAACAGCAAATCGATACTCTGTATGTGACTTACGCGCCGATGGTACTTCGCCGATGCCGCTCTCTGCTGCGTGACGAAGCCGAAGCATGCGATGTCATGCAAGAGGTTTTTGTGCGGATACTCACCCGTGATTCTCTGGATTTGGAGACGCCGTCAAGTCTTTTGTGGAATGTGGCAACGAGACTTTGCCTGAACCGCATCCGCGATAAGGCTCGTCACGGGATCTCTGATTCTTCAGAAGCTTTACTGGAACGTATCGCCTGCCTAGAGAACACCGCCTCGGATTGTGAGAATCAAAATTTGCTGTCCAAAATTTTCAGCAAGGAACCAGAATCTTCGAGAACTATCGCGGTACTTCATCTCATCGATGGAATGACCCTTGAAGAAACAGCCCGCGAAGTAGGTATGTCCGTCAGCGGCGTGCGCAAACGATTGCGTTCTCTGCGCTCCACATTTGTGGAATTGGAGGCTTTATGAACATTCCTGATTGGAAATTGGAACGTTATCTTTTGGGGGAGTTACCTCCTCTCGAAGCGGCAGAAATTCGCAAACGGGAATCTGTCGATGATATTCTTCGTCTGCGTTTGGAAAAACTCTGCCAAAGCAATACGGAAATTCTTACGCAATATCCTTCAGATCGCATGATCGATGTGATAAAGTCCAAAGTTGAGGCGCGTCACCAAAAGAATTCCATGCCTAAATGGCCTCTGGTGATGGCAGCAACCCTCCTGTGCGTTGCCATTCCTTTTATTTCTTCACCAAAAGATCTGATCCACAGTTTGTTGGGAGAGTCTGCATCCTCCGTTGAGATTCAAAAAATTGACGAAGATGGCACTCGCATCAAAGGAATGGCCCCCCGCTTGGAAGTGTGGTTAAAAAAGAACGCAGACGCGGAACAACTCACCGAAATGAGCGAAGTCAAAGCCGGCGATGAAATTCAATTGCGCTACGCCGTTCCCTCTTTATGCTACGCACTGTTGGTTAGCTTAGATGGCCGAAATATTGTTACCGTACATCTTTCCAAAGGGGACAGTGCCATACCTATCGAACCTGGCAAGATGAATACGTTACCGTTTGCTTATAAATTAGACGACGCTCCCTACTTTGAAAAATTCTTTTTCCTTGTGTCATCCCATCCTTTCAAGATTTCCGAGCAGAATCTGGATGCCCTTTTAAAACAAAAAGATATTCAAAATATTAGTTTTACACTCCGTAAAATGGTTGCGTCAAAGGGGAAATGAACATGACCTTATTCGTTAATATCGCCGTTCTGGTTTTAATTACCGGATCTGTATTTTTCAGTGATGCAAGCACAACCATAGAGCGTCATTTGTTTGCGATCAGTGCGAACAATGGAGGCGAAGGCCGCCCCGTTTTACGCTATGCCGAAAGCGATGCAAAATCTTTCGCAAAAGTACTCACCGATATGGGAGGCATTGCTCCAGGAAATAAAATTCTTTTGCGCGAACCCTCCGTCAAAGAAATTCAAAACGAATTTGCCACACTGGGCAAGAAACTTTCCGTAAACAAAATCAATGGCACAAGAAAAGAAATCCTCGTTTATTATAGTGGACACGCCGATGAGCAAGGACTACGTCTCGGTTCGGAACACTTTTCTTGGAAAGCGCTCCGGGCCCAAGTGGATGCGCTCCCCGCCGATGTTAAAATTGCGGTGATTGATGCGTGTGGCTCTGGAGCAATTACCAGGCTTAAAGGGGGTATGTCTGTCCCTGCCTTTATGATGGATGCTTCCAGCGACATGAAGGGTTACGCCTTTATTACTTCTAGTACTCAAGATGAATCGAGTCAGGAAAGTGATAAATTGAAGGGTTCCTTTTTCACCTATTCTCTGGTCAGTGGTCTTCGTGGTGCTGGTGATTTGAGCGGGGATGGCAAAGTGACGTTGTCCGAAGCGTATCAATTTGCATTTAATGAAACGCTTCAAAAGACTCAGCAAACGAGTGGCGGAGCTCAACACCCAAGCCGCGATATGAATCTTGCAGGGACAGGAGATGTGGTGATGACTGATGTGCGCAGCATGTCCGCAGGCCTTGCGCTCGATTCTTCTTTGGAAGGTCGTTTCTTTATTCGCGATGCTTCCGGTTCTTTAGTCGCAGAACTTTATAAAAGACAAGGACGAGCCATTGAACTCGGCCTTCCTTCTGGGAAATATACAGTACAATTAGAGCAACCGAGGCAAAACAAAGTCACCTCTATTACTTTATACGATGGTAAACGTCAAACCCTTTCCGAGCGCAATTTTATACTTACAGTTACTGAAAAAACAAGATCCCGCGGCGTCGTCGATAACGATCATTTTGTCTTGGATTCTTTGAAAAAATCAGGAAAGGGACGGTTTTCGTTCAACATTTTTGATTCTGACAATCAGCCCCGAAAAGGGGTTCAAATGGGGTTATTTGCCACCAGAAGCGAACAAGATATGTCGGGAGGGCAATTAAGCCTTCTTGCCAATTTAGCTCAAAAGGATTTTTCCGGAATTCAAATGAGTGCTATAATGAACTACGCAGGTTATATAGAAGGGGTACAACTGAATGACCTTGTGAATCTTGCCGGGAGTTTCGATGGCGCTCAAGTGGGGACCTGGAATGTGGCATCCGGGAAATCAAGTGGGGCCCAAGTGGGTATCGTGAACGCTGTGACGGATACGTTGAATGGTGGGCAAGTGGGCATCGTGAATATTTCCAAAGTCACTGATAAAGTACAATTGGGAATTATAAATGCAACGCATACTTCAAAAGTCCAAATTGGAATTGTGAACGCCGTCAAAACCTCAGAAGTTCAAGTGGGCATCGTGAATGTTGCGACAGACACTGTAAATGGTGGACAAGTGGGTATTGTGAATGTTTCCAAAGTGACTCACAAAGCACAAGTGGGCATTGTGAATGCAGCAGACAGCATAAAATTTCAGATGGGAATTGTAAATATGACTCGTAAAGCATTTGAATCCGAAGTGGGTATTGTCAATATCGCAAGTAACGCAAAAGGTCGCCAAGTGGGCCTCATCAATATCTGCGGAAAATGTGAAGACTCCCCCATAGGTCTTATTAGTATCATGGGTAACGGTGTGATCGCAGCTTCTGCATCCATTAACGAAACAGGACATCTTGCGGCAAACCTTCATTTTGGTTCCAGCTACTTTTTTACGGCCTTTGAATATTCCAGAGCCTTTGAAGACGACAAACCGTTCCAGGAATTTGGTGACGTTCGAGAATCCGGTCTCGGGATTGGAACTCAATTTGGAAAATATGGAACCCACTTTGATTTAGAGTACATGTTCTTAAATGTTTATCCCGACAAGAGAAAAGAACTACAACTAGGTGCTGTAGATATTAATTCTGATTCGGATGCAAATTATCATCATCGTCTGCGTTTAGGTTCAACAATTAAGATCATCCCCGGTTTGGGTTTGTTTGGTGGTGTTTCGGCGAATGTCCTTACCGAAGGCTACGGAGACGGTTTCGCTACCGGGCCCAAAGGCGACTGGTTTGCCCACTGGAATTTCGATGGGCACGAAGTGCGCGTCTGGCCAGGCTTGTATGCGGGCATTGTCGTGGGAAAATTCTAAAAAAAATTCCGATTCTCCTGTCAAAAAAAGCGACCCTCTCTGGAGGGCCGTTTTTATATGCTTCCCGGTTTAATACCCCGCAGATTGCTGTGGAATTTCAGGCTTACTCTGGAGAGGCTTCTTTTAGTTTTGCGAAATTTTTATAAGCGTTTTCGCTGCGTTTCTTACGCGGGTTTCACCACAAAGTTCACGAGCTTCCCAGGAACAACAACCGCTTTCAGGACAGTCATTCCCTTGAGAAATTCCTGCACCCGTTCATTGGCTTTAGCCATCGTTTCCAAAGCTTCATTGGAAGTGTCTTTGTTGACTTCCACACGGGCACGTACTTTTCCATTCACCTGAAACACGACTTCGACAGTATTTTCGAGGGCGAGTTCAGCATTGGCTTCGGGCCATGCCACCTGAGTGAGTGAGCCTTGATGACCTAGTTTTTCCCACATTTCTTCGGCGAGATGGGGCGCAAACGGGTGAAGCAATTTCACAAAGACTTCGCACGGTTCACGGTAATGCGCTTCAGATTTCATCAGTTCGTTGTTGAAAATCATAAGCTGGCTGATCGCCGTATTGAAACTCATCTTTTCGATATCGTCGGTGACTTTCAAAATGCTCTGATGCATCATTTTGATAAGCGATTCAGGAGTGCCTTCAGTTTTGTATTCGGGGAGAGTCTCTTCGTCACTCACCACGGCACGCCACGCGCGGGAAAGGAAGCGGAATATCCCTTCCATACCCTGTGACTGCCAAGGTTTTACCGCATCTAGAGGGCCCATGAACATTTCATACAAACGAAGCGTATCCGCACCGTATTGTTTTACGACATCGTCTGGATTCACCACGTTCTTCAAAGACTTGGACATTTTGGCAATGATCTGTTTGAGTTCAGTGTCTGTACCCTTCCTGAAATACTTGCCTCCCCGATCTTCTACTTCATCCGAAGGGACCTTGGAACCCGCCGCATCTTCGTAGGCGTAAGCAAGAATCATGCCCTGATTAAACAACTTCTGAAAGGGTTCTTCCGTGTGGACAAGACCCAAATCAAAAAGAACCTTGTGCCAGAAACGGCTGTAAAGCAAATGCAGAACCGCATGTTCCGCGCCGCCCACATAAAGATCCACCGGCATCCAGTATTTCTCTTCCGTATCGCCCAAGAAAGCAGAGGCATTCATCGGATCAATATAGCGGAGGTAATACCAGCAACTGCCCGCCCATTGCGGCATGGTGTTGGTTTCACGGCGACCTTTCCGGCCATTTTTATCCACCACATTGAGCCAATCGCCCGCATTGGCGAGGGGGGATTCGCCGCCATCACCGGGCTTGAACTCCGCCATTTCCGGGAGCACCAACGGAAGTTCAGAATCTTCGAGGACCGTGATTTCTCCATCTTCCCAGTGAATCACCGGGAACGGTTCTCCCCAATAACGCTGACGGCTGAAAAGCCAATCGCGAAGCTTGTAGTTGGTCGTCGCATTGCCGAGTTTATTTTCTTCAAGCCAGTGGATCACTTTTGCAAGGCCCTCTTTTTTGGAAAGGCCGTTGAGTGTCAATGTATCGTTTGCGCTCTGAATGTATTTGCCATCCGCGGCCCAGCACGCCTTGCCTTCGAGTACTAGCGTTTTAGTTTCTGGGGGGCAGGAATCGTCCGGTTCCATAATGCAAATAATTGGCAAATGGAATTTTTGTGCAAACTCAAAGTCGCGAATATCGTGAGCAGGCACGGCCATGATGGCGCCCGTTCCGTACCCAGTGAGAACATAGTCCGCAACCCAAACTGGAATTTTAGTCCCCGTAAGAGGATTCACCGCATAAGCGCCCGTGAACACACCCGTTTTGTCTTTGGCAAGTTCCGTGCGGTCCATATCGCTCTTGAGAGCGGCGGCCTTCACGTAGGCTTCCACGGCATTTTTCTGTTCCCTCGTGGTGAGTGATTTCACCAATGCATGTTCGGGAGCAACCACCATATAGGTAGCACCAAAAAGCGTATCTGGACGCGTTGTGTACACGCGTAACTTTTGCTCAGTCGCCTTGCCATTTACATCCGAAATGGAAAAATCCACTTCGGCACCACGACTTTTGCCGATCCAGTTCCGCTGCATATCCTTGATGCCTTCCGGCCAATCCACGAGGTCGAGACCTTGGAGCAAACGTTCACCGTAGTGCGGAATGCGCATGAGCCATTGCTTGAGATTGCGGCGTTCCACCTCTTTGGTACCGCATTTTTCATGGGAACCATCGTTCAAAACTTCTTCGTTGGCGCAGACGATTTTACAGTGCTTACACCACCACACCTGCGCATCGGCATAATAAGCGAGACGCTTAGAATCCTTGTATTCACGGATAGCCACAGGGCCTTTGGCTTCAATGGTCGCGGGGATCGGGAGTTCCGCAATGGGGCGTCCCTTCTGGAGCTTCGCATCAAACCAAGTGTTGTACAAACGAATGAAAATCCACTGGGTCCATTTATAATAGCGGGGATCCGTGGTGTTAATTTCGCGGTCCCAATCATAAGAGAGTCCTAATCGTTTGATTTGACTGCGGAAAGTGTCACAGTTTTTCTGAGTCGTAATGCTCGGGTGCGTGCCAGTCTGAATGGCGTACTGTTCTGCGGGCAAGCCAAAAGCATCCCAGCCCATCGGGTGCAGAACGTTGAAACCTTTGGTTCGTTTGTACCGACAAAGAATGTCCGTCGCGGTATAACCTTCCGGGTGCCCCACATGCAAACCCGCACCGCTCGGATAAGGAAACATATCGAGACAGTAATATTTGGGTCTGGAATGATCCGAACCCGTTTTGAACGTCTTATTCGAAGCCCAATACATCTGCCATTTTGTTTCAATTTCCGAAGGATTATACTTAGCCATAAAAACTCCAAATACAGTCTGCCCTGCTGAGAGCAGATTCCGTTACTTTTTGCTGGGAATTTAGAAAATCGTCTATGGTCCTTTACTAGTTTTACAAGTATGATGAAGCCTTTTCTTACCTCTGCTGTTGTTGCGTTCGCATTCGCAATACCCACAACTCTCTTCGCCTCTGGATCCGTGAAGTCCGAAGAGTCTACCGATTTCTACGGAAATCCTCCATCTTCCTCTAGTGAAAGTACCGCGATGAGCTTTAGCCAAAGCTCGTATGCCCCTGCCGAAGAAGAGGATGAAGATGATCAGTTCGCAACGGAAGAAGAAATTGAGGAACAAGATACCCGTCGTCAAGAAGAATCCAGTGGTCGTCTCCGTGATTGGTCCTCTTCTGTCTCTATTGGCCTTCGGGCCAGTGCAGGTACCGTGACTTTTACGGGTGATGGTGCTGACAACTGGAATTACGGCTTGATTTTTGGGGCCGGTGCTATTTTACAAGTGGGCGTGAGCGAAATGTTTTCTGTGGTCCCGGAATTGGGACTTAGTTACCGGATGCTGAGTTCAGAAGAAGATCAGTTAGGAAACACCATCTCTTTGGATCTCTCTACCTTGACCATTGATATTCCCATACTCGTTCGTTGTACTTTTGGAAATGGTCTGTTTGTAGCTCTTGGCCCTCAAGTAACATTCATCGCTTCATCCACGGATAAACAAACTATTGATTGGACTAATGGAAATAAAGATACTTACGATGATACCGTGACGCCTGCCTTTGTAGAAGCCGGTCTTGCTGCGGGTATTGGTTGGAAATTTGACCGCGATATGGCGGTGGATTTCCGTTTTTTCAACAGTTTCACCGACTTTGTAGACAAGTCCAGCGGTAGCAGCAACGCGGTAGATGTTTCTTCCATGTTCTTGCAACTCGGCTTTACTTACATGCTTCGCTAAGCTTTCTTAAGCATAAAAGAAAAAAGCTCGCTTTTGGCGGGCTTTTTTTGATCTCATTTCTTTTTTGTGGAAACTTGTCTTAAACGCATCTTTGCCGTCGGATGCTCTTGGTAAAGAAAGGCAAAAAGAGCCGAATGCGGAATTTCTCTGATTGTCAATTTTTCAAGGCTTCTTTGAGCAATGGCACTATGGAGTTCTTTAACCGCGAGTGCATCGGCATCATATTCCTGCAACCAAGTAATAAGATGATAGGGAAGGCGCAGGATAGCAAAAAGAAAATGAAGCACGAGCAACGCTTGCCATGCATTCAATCGCAAGTCATTCAAAGCCACAACCAACCCGAAAATGACCAGCAAAAAAATAGCCATTCGGGCTAAATTGCGTTTCATTTGATGGTGACACACCAAATGAGCTTTTTCATGAGCTTTGACAAAGCCATCCACCACCAGTGGCTCTTCTACCCGCGGCACTTCAAGAGGCACCAAGTCATTCACTAAAGGAACGCAGCGCAACATGGAAAAAAAATTGAACTCAGCCCCCATGCGCACTTCACGAATTTCAACCGTAGCGCGCAAAAGAAATTCTATGCCAAAGGCCGTTCCTAAGACAAAACTCACCCACATCAGGCTTCAATCCTTAATTCTTTAAGAAGCGCCGAAGAACAACGTAAGACATCTTCAAAACGGGCCTTTTCCCACTCGATAAAGTTTTTGTCTACGGGGTGCACTTCATCATAGTCATCAAATATTTTACGTCCCCGTTCTACATCGCGATCAACGCCATGAAGTACCGATTCATACCATTGCTTTTCCACATGACGATAACGCTTGATAAGCTCCACCATCGTGTCTGGCACAATGACCTCACGCGCGACCTCTTTAAAAATTTCACCCGTAATTGTTTTCTTCAATTCTTTGGGCTGTTGTTGCAAAAGAGAATTATCTTCCTCCAACGTCGCTACCAACGCATGAATTACATAACGTTCCAAATAATTGGTATAGGATTGCAACGCCATTTGTCGAGTCATTTCTCGCAAAAAGTTGCTCCCCAAACCCGGAATATCTGCTTCTGTATAGACATCTTTTACGGTACCCACTTGCAGTTTTCGGAAAGCATCCAGAACCAACTTGGCAATTTTAGGGCTCCAAATACTAAACTCCACCGTTTCCAATAAACCTTTACCACGCACCGAATATTTGAACGCATTGCGATCCAGGGCATAAGCATTTTTGGAATATCCCCAAGCAGGAACAACTTCATTAAGAGTCGCGGGCACCGAAGGCAAATGGTAATCCCCCGGTTTGATCAAACTAAAAGGAAACTGCAAACGTTGTGGAGACGCAGTAACCCCGGTAGCAATAACCGAAAAAGGAGCTTCACTAAAATTAGAAGGAAATTTAATATTCACTCCTAACCCAAAGAAAAGCCCCAAACCCGGATATATTTCCTGATCTGGCATACGCCCCGTGTGATTACTCCCCACATTCGCTCCATAACCCAAGTTCCCGCAACCTTCGGGCCAGAGAGCGGAAATCAAAAGAGAATGATGGTGCATCTGCGTTAAGGGTCCCACAAAGCTACAGGTCACTTCTGCTTCATCAATGTGACAGCCTGGCGCAATGATGGATGAATTAATGATCGCCTTGTTCCCAATCTTGCTGCTCTTCATGAGCACCGAATCTTTCACCTGAGCCCCGGAGTGTACTTTGACGCCCTCTTGCACGCAAGAATTTTCGAGAATGACATCATCGTAAATATGAGTGGGTTCTTCAAGGCTGCTCAAAAGAACGGTGTTGCGAATTTTCGAGGCACCATCAATACGAACATGAGCTCCAATCCAACTATTACGCACAATATTCGTATTAGAGATGACGGCGTTTTTATCCACAACGCCATAAGGAATTACGATTTCTCCCCGCCAAACATCAAGTTGTTGTACAAATGAAGCCTGCACTTCTGCATCCGCTCTATTGAATAATTGAATTTCCACCAAATCAGGAGTCATGTCTGGGAACACGCGAATCTTACGCCCCCCCATTTCATTGCCGATTGCAATTTCTGCTCCGATTTGATAATGCGCTTTCCCGTTCGCCACCATGGTGCCCACATTCTGAATCACAGCACCCTGGCGCACCCATATATTCGAAAGCAGAGACACATGATGAATAAGAGCGTTCTCAATGATGCAATCATGCACCATGCTGGAGTAAATACCGGTGGGGAATGAAACATCCCCAGGCATCAAAACGGTGCCATAAAAAGCAGGCAACTGTACATGACCCACAAAGAAGGATTGAAAGACTCGATCTGGAGTAAAGGCCGTATCGACAGTCACCAAGGACCAGTCATCACAATGATTGCCATTATTGGCGAGTATCTGAATCTCTGCGGGAGTCAAAGGACGCCCACGACCAATAGAAGTCTTTCCTGTCTTATACGCCTCTGAGCATACCGCCATCAGGCTACCCTTCAGGGCTTTTTTCAATTTGAGCAATCTTTGCATACGCATAAAATAGACTAAATTCTATCTCATGATTGAGGATTTTCTTTTTAATTGGATCAAAAAACAGAAGTACGGGATTACTGTCTATCCTGCAGACCTTTTTGAATTACGCATTCAAGAAGAAATGATTCGTACCGATGAAGCTCATGGTTTCTTTGTGTACATTGAAGTGAATTTTGTGAAAGTGCGTGGGACATTGAAAGATGAAAATGCGGAATATGATTTTTGGAAAGCTTTTTTAAAAAGCCTTGCCACGAAAAATCGAGGTTCGGATAGTTATGGCCTTTTACAAGGAAATAGTGGAATCGGTCTTTTGCTTCTGGATTCAGAGATGCAAGGGTGGTACCGCCTCAAAGGGAGAATTCAAGAATTCTGTCGACTCACCATCGGAGATGTTTCCGAAACGTTAAACCAGGGCATTAAAGCTTTTGTGTACCCCGCTTGTTTGGCTCGCCCTGAAAAAAGCCCTACCCCATGAAAATTCTCTTTATCGCTTCCGTTTATCCGCGCTTTCATACCGATGCCGAAGTCCCTTGGTTACGCAAATCGGTAGCCCACCTGGTACGCGCCGGCGTTCAAATCCAAGTGATGGCCCCCTCTTATCAGGGACTCAAAAGTCATACCATCGATGGCGTGACGGTGCATCGTTTCCGTTATGCGAGACAGGCCCTTGAAATACTGACCCATGATGAAGGCGCTCCCAGCAAAATGGCAGGGAAGCCCTGGATGCAGCTTTTAGCGATTCCTTACTGCATCAGCGGTTTTTTCAAATGTATTCAACTCGCGCATCGTGAACACTTTGATGTCATTCATGCCCATTGGCCCTTTCCCCACGCTTTGATCGCCCTCGGTGCATGCAAACTTTTCCACATTCCGTTGGTACTCCATTTTTATGGGGCCGAACTGTTGTTATTGCGCAAAAAAAGATGGATCCGTCCCATCATGAAATTTATCATTGGGCAAGGGAATGTGATTGTTGCCATCAGTCATTTCACCGCTTCCCGTATCCAAGAAGTCCGCGACTGTAAAGTGGAATGGAACCCTTACGGCACGACGCTTTCCAGGGCGGCAACCTTTGAAACCCATCCTTGCTTGGACAAGTTTCGCATTCTTTTTGTAGGGCGCCACATTGAGCGCAAGGGTCTCGAATATCTCATTCGCGCGGCAAGTAAACTCGACCCGAATCGTTTTGAAGTTCGCATTGTGGGTAAAGGCGATCTCACGCCAGCGCTACAAAATCTAGCGAAGACCATCGCACCTCAAACCGTCTTATTCACAGGTTCTCTCAGTGCGGAAGCTTTAGCCACCGAATATAAAACCGCGAATTGTTTTGTGCTCCCTGCCATCGTTGATAGCAAAGGCGATACAGAGGGCCTTGGAGTCGTACTCATTGAAGCTATGGAATACGGCCTCCCCGTGATTGCGAGCGATGTAGGCGGGATCTCTGATGTGGTGATTCACGAAAAGACGGGGTTACTTGTTCCCGAAAAAGACGTTGACGCTCTCGTCAGTGCTTTTGAAAGAATCGCCGCCGACCCTCCACTTTCCGCACAGCTCCTGCAAGGTGCCGAGGCCCATGTCCGCGAATATTTTGATTGGGATAAAATTACCGAACGACAAATCGCTATTTACGCTTCTTGTCGCGACTCATCCAACTAAGCACTAAATTCTGCCACACCACATAGCATACGGGGCCTAGTGCTGCCACAGGACCTGCATACATCTGGGAAATCCAAATGATGAGCGTCGTATTCTTTTGCCCCATACTTTGGGACCCTTCAATCGGGTGTTCTTTGCGTTCAAAAAACCAGCCCAAGAAAAAAAGTAACGCACAAAGTATCGCAGAAAGTCCTGTCACCATTTGAAACTCCCCCGATGCCCAAAGCCGAGCGAATCCCATTTCACGAATATCATAACTCGCTTTACTTAAAATCACAAAAACAGAAACGCCCCAAATCACAAGCGTGTACTTCTGGAACTTGGCAACCTTTTCCGCAAATTCCGGGTAAAAACTTCTAAGCCCCAAGGCCAGCGCCAAGGGAATCGTAATAATCGGCTGAATGGAATTAAAAATGCGGCGAGCCATTTCTAAGAAATTCTCCCCCGTACCCGTGAAATAGCCAAAAATAAGTGGAATGGTAAAGCAAGCGATCACATGTCCAGAAATCAAAATTTTAAGCACCAGCACCGGGTTCCCACCCAAAATTTTAGCCATCGCAGGGGCCGCGTTTGCTGGCGGGCAAAGACAAATAATCATACCACCGAGCATCACCGCCTTCGGCAAACCAAAGAAATAGTGAAGACCGAACAACAGCGCAACCAAAATAAGACTCACCCCCAATGCGCGAAGTTCAATCTTACACGTCACCCCATGCTCTTGCTTGGGGACTTTTTCAATAAAAGTCAATACCATCATGGTGCCGATGAGGTATGGCAGCAAAAAAGACAGAACCTCTGCCTGAGGGATTAAAATACCCGCAATAATTGCTACAGGCATCATAATAGTACGGATGTTACCCATGAACTCAAACTTAGCAAATTCGAGCATCCTCCAAAACCATATATCTTTCTATACGTTTATATATTTTTTATACATTTGGCCCAATGCTTCGTACTCGTTACATTGATAAGCCTTTTGCAGATATAGTTGCCAAGCGCAAGCTGAAAAATCCGATATACCTCGTGATTTTTGGTTATCTCATGACCATCGTCATCGGAACACTTCTCCTGAGTTTGCCAATTTCCACCAAAGTGCCCATAAGATTTATTGATGCCCTGTTCACTTCCACTTCTGCAGTCTGTGTCACAGGACTCTCCGTCCTTGATATCAGAGCGGTATTTTCTGATACCGGCCTCTGGGTGATCACGTTCCTTATGCAAGTGGGCGGCCTCGGCATCATGACTTTTTCTACGGCCCTTCTTTTGATTTCCGGTATGCGTCCTGGTTTTAACCAGCAGGTGATGCTTCAGGAAAATTTCACTCAGGATGGACGCATTGATTCCGTCAAAGTACTTTGGGCTGTCATTCCTTTTACCCTCCTGATTGAAGCCTCCGGGGCGATCATTTTCTTTTTGGAATTCTCTGATTTATCCATTGGCACTCGAATTCTCTATGCGGTGTTTCATTCGGTCAGTTCTTTTTGCAATGTGGGCTTTGCACCTTGGGCTGATTCTCTCGTGCGTTTTCAATTTAACCCTGTGATGAACATCGCCACAAGCATTCTCATCATCGCGGGTGGCTTCGGTTTTCTTGCCATTTCAGAAGCCCGCTATCTGTTCAATTTCAAGACTCGAACTATTCAAAGAATTTCGCTCCACACCAAGATCGCTTTTTTCTGTACCGTTATTTTGATTGTCGCGGGCACCGTTTTTATTCTTCTGATGGAATGGCATACCCCAGACTTGGGATCCACCTTCATTCAAAAAATAACTTCGGCAATGTTTATCTCCGTCTCCTCACGTACAGCGGGATTCAATTCTTTGAACTTGATTTCTCTTGGAGCGGGCACCCTTTTTGTCATCGCCATACTGATGTTTATCGGAACGAATCCAGGAAGTTGCGGCGGAGGCATTAAAACAACCACAGCAGCCCTTATTGCACTTTTGGGTTTCAATCGATTGCTGGGGCGCGAAAAGACCCAGGTCTTGGGGAGAACCATCCCCGAAGAAACTGTCGACAAGGCAGTGCGCATTTTCGTGGTCTCCATTCTTATCGTTGTTGTCTTTACGATTATATTGCTCCAGACTGAATATTCTGGCCTTCGCTACGGTACCGGGAATACGCCTTTTTTAAAAGTACTTTTTGAAGTCATCAGTGCTTATGCCACTTGCGGACTTTCCATGGGGCTTACGCCAGAACTTACGGATGCCGGTCGGTTGATTATTTGTATGGTCATGTTTATTGGGCGTCTGGGGGCTTTGTTCCTTATTTCTGCGGTGATCAAAAAAGCAGATACGGGGGCTTGGTACGCAGAAGAGAATATCATGGTGGGTTAAAGAACCTCTCAATTCCTATATTTGAATTATGACAACAAAACAATTCGTCGTTATTGGTCTCGGCAATTCAGGCTATTTCCTTTCTCGCCATCTCACCGCACTCGGCCATGACGTGCTTGCTATTGATAAGAACGCCTCTAAGATTCAGGACATCACCTCTTCGGTAGCACAGGCAGTCGTTGCTGATGGTACTCGCAAACAGCAGTTGGTGAATCTACCGCTTGCTAAAGTGGATAGCGTTGTATGCTGTATCGGCGATGATTTAGAAGCCTCCCTTTTAACAGTGCTTAATCTGAAAGAGCTAGGCGTCAAACATATCATAGCCAAAAGTTCTAGTCCCGCACATACCTCGATTTTAGAAAAGCTTGGGGTTTCAGATATTTTTCACCCTGAACGCGATATGGCGATTTCTCTTGCGGAGCGCATGAACCGCCCGAATATGCTGGACTACTTGCCTTTCATGGATGGATTCTCAATCATTGAGCTTGTATGTCCGGATACTTTTGTTGGCAAAACATTAAAGGATCTTTCTTTAACAAACAAATGGGGCATTCAGGTCATTGCAATTCGCGATCCTCTGGAAACGACGCCCAAGATTGGAAATATTGCGGACTATATTTTGCGCGATCAGGATGTGCTTTTTATTATCGGTCCCAACGAAGTGCTCGATTCGCTGAACTTTAAGTAAGCGCATTTAATAAAATTTGAAATTTTAAAAAGCTTCTCTGCAAAGAGGGGCTTTTTTTGCAAGAGTCATTTTAGAAGGACTCGTTAATTCAAAAAAGTTTAAATATTTATTTTTTTCTTGTTTTCTTATTTGTAATAATTTTATATTTGTAATGATTACAATAATTAAACAATCCCGTTATGTTACGGAATAGGAGAAAAAGATGAAAGTATGGATTTGTTCAGTCTGCGGTTATGTTCACATGGGCCCGGAAGCTCCGGATGTTTGCCCTCAGTGTAAGGCGCCTAAGTCCAAGTTTGTTCTTAAAGAAGACTCGGCGACCAGTGGCAAGATTGTATGGGCTGATGCTCATAAAATCGGTGTCGCTCAGGGCCTTGATGCTGAAGTAGTCCAGGGACTACGAGAGAACTTTGCCGGAGAATGTACAGAAGTCGGTATGTATCTCGCGATGAGCCGAGAAGCGGATCGCGAAGGATACCCAGAAGTCGCCGAAGCTTACAAGCGCATCGCTTTTGAAGAAGCCGAACACGCCTCGAAGTTCGCAGAACTTTTAGGGGAAGTCGTTTTCCCTGATACCAAAAAGAATCTCGAACTCCGCATCGCTGCAGAAGCGGGTGCTTGCCAAGGGAAACTCGCTCTCGCGAAACGTGCAAAGCAACTGGATTATGACGCCATTCACGACACCGTGCATGAAATGTGCAAGGACGAAGCGCGACATGGATCCATCTTCCAAGGGCTTTTGACTCGCTATTTCAAATAATATGTAAAGGGTACCTCTAAAAATTCATTTTCTATGAAATCGACTGCGGTACTTCGCCATAGTTCGTCTTTCAAAGTGGCGAATACAACTAGTATTCACCACTTTTCATTCCTGCTCTGGCTCGACCTCGTTCGATTTCATTCCCGCAAACCAATTTTTAGAGGCACCCTAAATTTATTGATAACCCCATCGAAACAAAATGTTCTATTTTTGAACACCGCTTCGGTGGGCTTTTTTATTAATAAATTTGGCCAACAGAAAGAGAGAGGCACAAGCAACAAAAGGTCTCGCCATGCCATCTGCCATCGAATCCTTATTAACTAGCAACATTCGTCCCTCGATACAGCGGATGCGTATTTTGGATTATCTCCGTCAAAGGAAAAATCACCCTACCGTGGAGACCATCTTCAACGACCTTGCGCCAGAAATTCCAACGCTTTCCAAAACCACGGTTTACAACACACTTCAACTGCTTAAAGAAAACGGACTCGTCATTTCTTTGGATCTCGGCGAGGGCTACATTCGCTACGATGCAGACACTTCCCCCCACCTTCATTTTGAGTGCGAAAAATGTGGAGGCGTTTTTGACATTTTTATGGCCCCGGAAGACATTCGCAAAAAGCTCCCAACAGGTTTCGTCCTCAAAGAGACGCGCGTCTACGCATTTGGTCTTTGCGCGAAATGTGCAAAACTTAAAGGCTAAAGGGCGCTATCAGAATCCTCAGAATTTTTTTTGAAGTAAGGGCACGGCGGAGTCGAGATCCATGGTGCTGTCCCGTTGCGTGACGGAATTGAAAAAAATGTCGGTGCATTTTGCGCTACATACGGGAACAAATAGGGCGAGCGTAATTATTAGGGTGAGGATGTTTTTCATTACTTTCCTTTTGGCTATCTGAATGAATCCGATATATCTGATATGAGTCTGTATTCGGAGGGGGGCTAGCGTTAGCCATGCCTAAATTTTGTAATTTTCGGTTATGTATTAGGGCTTTATGGAAGGATCGGTATGTCTGTTTTGATGCGCTCTGTTTCAGGGATTCGTGGTATTGTCGGCGATACGCTTACGCCTCTGGTTTTGATGACCCATGTGAAAGCTTTCCTGGAGGTTACGGGGGCGAAAAAAGTGGTGATCGGTCGCGATTCTCGCCCGACGGGGGAACAGATCGCTTCGTTCGTTTCAGGCTTTTGTCGTATGTGTGGTGTGCATGTCGTTGATGTTGGCTTAGCGACGACGCCTAGTGTGGAATTATTTGTGACGCATACACATGCTGATGGTGGCATTATCATTACCGCGAGCCACAATCCGCTGGAATGGAATGCTCTCAAATTCCTCAATCACGATGGCGTATTTTTGGGCCCCTCTGAAGTCAATAAATTATTCGCCTTGGCAGATGCCAATGATTTTAAATATCCCGATTATCGTCAAATGGGAAATCACTCTTATCTGGAAGATGGAGACGCGTTGCATATTGAGGGGACTCTTTTGTTGCCTTGTGTGGATGTGGATGCTATTCGCAAAGCAAAATTTAAGGTCGCGATTGATTCTGTGAATGGCGCGGGCTCTTACATTGTGCCTCGCCTGTTAGAAGCTCTTGGCTGTCATGTGGTTCGCGTGCATTGTAACCCAGACGGTACTTTTCCCCGTGGCGCGGAGCCAATCCCGGAGAACTTGGGTGACTTGCAAAAGGCGGTGAAAGCAAATCACTGTGCTATTGGTTTTGCTGTGGATCCTGATGCGGATCGTTGCGCCATTGTGGATGGAAATGGTTTTGCCATTGGCGAAGAGTACACCCTTGCCATTTCCATGGATGAGGTTCTTTCCTCTAATCCAGGTTCAGTGTGCGTGAATCTTTCGACTTCTCGTATGAATGAAGATGTAGCGGCCAAATATGGTGTGCCGTGTACACGTTCAAAAGTGGGCGAGATTAATGTGAGCTTGCAGATGATGGAGCAAGGTTGTGTCATCGGTGGGGAAGGGAATGGTGGTGTTATTTTGCCAGCGCTCCATTACGGGCGTGATTCTTTGGTGGCGGTGGCGCTTGTGCTTTCTTGGATGGCTCATCACAAGATGGGCCCTGAAGGTTATGTCTTGAGCAATCCGCGTTACGTGATGCCTAAAAAGAAGTTTGCATTGGGTACAAAACCAGTGTCGGCAATTTTGCCCGAAGTCCAAAAGGAATTTGCGGGTTGGAAAGCGGATACTCGTGATGGTTTGTGGCTCGGGAGTGAGAATAGTTGGGTGCATGTGCGAGCTTCCAACACGGAACCGATTATTCGGGTGATTGCAGAAGCGCCAACGGCAGAAGAAGCCGAAGCCCTTTGTGCTCGCGTCGAAAAATGGATTTAATATTTTAACCCTTGGATTTTAAGCTATGTGCGGAATTGTCGGTTATATCGGAAATAAAGAAGCGCTCCCCATTTTGATTGGGGGACTCAAGAAGCTTGAATATCGCGGTTATGATAGCGCTGGTGTGGCTATCCTATGTAATAATAAGATTGAGACGGAACGATCTTCGGGTAAAATTGCGGCTTTGGAAAATAAAATAAAATGCCACCCGATGCACGGAACTGTGGGAATCGCCCACACGCGTTGGGCGACTCATGGGGCCCCTACCGAAGCAAACGCACATCCGCATAAAAGTTATAATGGCAAAATATCGGTAGTTCATAACGGCATCATCGAAAACTACATAAGCATCAAAGCCAAGTTAGAATCCGAGGGGATCAAGTTCCTTTCCGAAACAGATACAGAAGTGATCCCTCACCTGATTGCGCGTTTTTATAAGGGGGATCTCAAAACGGCTGTTTTGCAGGCTTTGGCAAAGTTGGAAGGTGCTTTTGGCATTGCTGTGATTTGCGAAGATGAACCTGATGTCATCATTGGCGCTCGCCGTGGGAGCCCTCTCGTTTTGGGCATTGGTGAAGCTGGGGAATATTTTCTTGCAAGCGACGTTTCTGCGATTGTGAACTACACTCAAAAAGTAGTGTACTTGGATGATAACGATGTTGTCGTCGCGAAAACTTCTGGCTATGAACTTTTGAATTTAAACAGTCAAACAGTGCAGCGCGATGTGCAGCAAGTGGATTTTGATGTGGAAGCCGTGGCGAAGGGCGGCTTTGATCACTTTATGCTCAAGGAAATTTTTGAGCAACCGGAATCTTTGCGCAACACGATGCGTGGGCGTTTGCTCCTTGGAGAAGGTTCCGCAAAACTGTCCGGTTTGGATTCCAACATCAATGAACTTCGTTCCATCCGTCGCATTATTATCACTGCGTGTGGCACGAGTTATTATGCGGGCATGGTTGGCGAATATATGATTGAGGATTTGGCGGGAATTCCTGTGGAAGTGGAATATGCCTCCGAATTCCGCTACCGAAATCCGATTATTGATCCCGGTACTTTGGTTTTGACCATTTCTCAATCGGGTGAGACGGCGGACACTCTCGCGGCACTTAAAGAAGCGCAGAACAAGGGTGCTACGGTGCTCGGCATTTGTAACGCGGTGGGCTCCTCAATTGCACGGGCTTCTAACGGGGGTGTTTATCTGCATGCCGGTCCGGAAATCGGTGTGGCAAGTACCAAAGCGTTTACTTCGCAGGTGACTGTCCTTGCGATGATTGCCTTGCTTTTAGGACGTCAACGTCGCGTTTCATTTGAAGATGGAATTGAAATTGCCAAGGCTATTTCTGATTTGCCGAACAAAGTGGAAGAGACTTTAAAACTTTCGGATTCCATTCGCGAAATTGCAAAGCAGTTTGCCTCTGCGAATAATTTTCTTTATCTGGGTCGCCATTACAATTATCCGGTCGCTATGGAAGGTGCTTTGAAACTCAAGGAAATCAGCTACATTCACGCAGAAGGTTATCCTGCCGCCGAAATGAAGCACGGGCCCATTGCGCTCATAGATGCCAATATGCCGGTGGTTGTTGTCGCTCCAAAGGACGCCTTGTTTGATAAAATTCTTTCTAATGTGCGTGAAATCAAGGCTCGCGGCGGTCGCGTGATTGTGGTGACTACCACGGATTGTACCATACTTGATGATTTTGCGGATTATGTCATTCATGTTCCGCAAACCCTTTCTATGTTGATGCCTGTTTTGACTTGTGTTCCCTTGCAGTTGCTAGCTTACCACATGGCTGTGTTACGCGGCAATGACGTGGATCAACCTCGCAACTTGGCGAAAAGCGTCACGGTGGAATGATGCTTTCCCAGTTACAAGAAGACTACGAAGTTCGTATTGGTGCCTTTGAAGGCCCGATGGACTTGTTGCTGTACCTTGTACAAAAGAATGAAGTGGCTCCGAGTGCCATTTCCATTGCCGAAATCACGGACCAGTATCTTGCCTGGATGAAGGATATTACGCAAGCAGATCTTTCCGCTGCGGGAGATTTTTTGCTCATGGCAAGTCGCCTCATGGCGATGAAGGTGCGTGAACTTTTGCCAAAAGAGGAGCAAACTCAAGAAGCCCTTGATGAGTTTGATTTGGAACGGGATGAGTTCATTAAGCAAATGCTTGAATATCAGCGTTACAAACAAGTCGCGAAAGATCTTCAAGGAAAAGAAGCGGATCATTTTGGCGTCTTTTATCGGGGACGTTTAGAGAAGTCCCAAGCCGAAGACGATACTCTTGCCGATGCCAATATTTGGCAACTTTTTAGGGCGTTTCAAAAGAGTCTTAAATCTCATAGTCACGAAAATATTCACCACATTGAACTCGATTATGTAACGATTGAAGATCGTCAGCAATTTATCAGTAATTTCCTGGCTCGTAATGGCCGTGCGCTTTTCGAAGATCTGTTAGGTCGTGATGCTCACCCCATTGTCGCTGCGGTGACTTTTATGGCGCTTATGGAAATGATCAAGACCGATGAGGTTGTGTTTCGCCAAGGGGAACACTTAGGCCCAATTTGGCTTTATCGCCGCAAGAATAACGCTGAATTTGCTGAAGAAATGGCCAATGAAACGACGCATATTTCCAATGACCCTGAGTTGAATGCCAATATTTTAGAAATGCTCCGTGAGCGTGAAAAATTACGCGTCAATCAGAAACGGGCCTCTATAGACGCTGTCATGCGAGAAGCCGCTTTGTGGGCAAGCCAAGGCCGCTCCGTTCGAGATGACGATATCGTCGCCATGTTGGAAGGTCGCATGGTTCTTGCAGAAGATATGGCAGAAGAGCCTGCTGAAGAAGCTGATGTTGCGGGTGAATCCGCTTCGCCTTCCATTCAAGAACTCGGCGATGAATCCTCCCCGGAATTTGCACCCCCGAAAGTGGGTAAAGAAGCCATAGAGGCCTTGATTGAAAATGACGGCGAAGGCGAAATAGAAAAAGAATACGATAGTGATCTTTTGGATGAATTTTCTTCCGAAAATGAAAATCAGGCAGAAGAAGGGGATTCTGATTTGGATTCGGACTTAGCTTTGCTTTCGGATCCCCCAGACGCCTTCCCTGATGAAACTGACAGCCGTGACAACGAAGAAAATATGGATGGGGATGATAACAAAGATGATCGGAACAACGATGAAGATGCAGATCGCTATCATCTTAAAAAAGGTAGCGAATAATGAGGTTATTGATGCCTTCGGCATCCGCTTCTTTGCCTCAATCATGATAGCGAACGAGTACAACGGCAACGCTCGCTTTGCCACTCTCCCACTCAGTAACAGAACGAAGTTCACTAGGCGATGTGCCACAGCCAATTTGTTGCGGTGTCACGTTGTTCCATCCTCACCCCTGCGGGGCCGACCAAAGGTCAGCTCTGCGAAGCCTGATGTTCCCCGAAAGGGAACCGGCTTCGAGGGCAATAGAAAATGAATTTGAAAAAGAAAAGCCCCTTCTAGAGAAGAGGCTTTTAAATTTCAGCAAAAATTAATCCCAGTTTACTGAGGGCGGTGGATCTTTGAGATCCTTATTCTTTTTGGCGGCTTCGAACTTTTTTTCGATTACAGAGAGATGATTCTTTTCTTTTTCCTTAGCGGCCTTGAATTTAGCATCTAGTTCTGCCGTGCGATTCTTTTGGTTTGCAATAAAGTCCTCAAGAGAAGCCCGTTCTTTTTTAAACTCTTTGTGACTCAAAACGGAACCCGTTTCTGAATCCACCACTAAATCCGCTTTGCAACAAGGGCATTCGACAGTAATCGTTTGAAACGCCATAACCTTAGTCCCTCCGACCTCCGAGCAATCCTGCTTTCCAAGCCCAGTAAATCAACTGGATAATGGAGGTAATGGCTGCGGCCACATAGGTGAGCCCTGCAGCAAAAAGAACTCCAGAAACCGTGTCATATTCCTTGCCCGGTTGTACGATACTCAAGTGCTGTAATCGGTTCTTAGCTCTAGAAGACGCGTCAAATTCCACAGGCACGGTGACCAAAGTAAAACAAGTGGACGCGGCAAAAAGAACGACCCCTGCGATAGCAAGAGTATAACCAAAACCACCGCCACTCGCCACTCCTTGCGCTCCCATGAGCACGGCACCAATAATCACAAGCCATGGGCCCAAATTAGAACCAAGATTTGCTACAGGCACAATTGCAGAACGAAGCCACATGGGAAAGAAATTCTCTGCATGTTGGATGGCATGCCCCACTTCATGAGCGGCAACGCCCGCAGCACTCGCGGAACGTCCATGATAAACGTCTTTGGAAAGATTCAAAGTCTTGTCCATGGGATTATAAAAGTCGGACAGAAACCCATGAGTCTCTTGTATGCGCACATCGAATATGCCCGCATCGGCGAGAATGGCTGAAGCGACTTCCGCTCCGGTAAGGCCGCTTGCAATTTGAACTTTTTGGCCTGCCTTGAACCGTGAAGAAACTATCGCAGAAATAATTCCTGAAAGGGCAAGACTCACCACTAAGATAATCATGTAAACTGGATCAAAAAACATGTACTAAAACCTCCGTACTGTTTCAAATTAAAAAAAAACACCTTCAAAAGCAGGTGTTTTTTGATAGAGAGCTAAAAAAGAACATAAGGGGGTATTATGTTCGCTTTTTCTTTGTTTTTTTGCCTGTTTTCCAAACAGCCGAATTCTTTTCGGCGACGGCAGCATAGCGAGGGGTCATTTGTATATATTGCTTTGCTATCTCTGCAGCAATAGCACCGAAAGGGAGTTCAAATCCGCAATCGAGCTTATACAAAATGTCACATTGGGGATTTCGTCCCTCAGTTTCCAGAATCGAAATGTATTGGCGCGTCAGGCCACTACGCTCTGCGAGTGTTTCTTGGGTGAGCTTTTGCTCGCTGCGGAAACGCAGTACAGTTAAACGGCACGCATAATAAATGCGATCCAAATCAATCGAATTCATGTCACAAATGGTACCAAAGAAGCTGATAAAATACCGCAATTAATCGGTGGCTAAATGTTTTGGTTAGTTTTAGGCGTTTTTTTATAAAAAAAGGAAAAAAAGGTACAGATGGCACTAAAGTCAGCGATCTGCGTTGTTCTGACATACAAAAACGATGTAAAAATTTAGTTATTGTGTCACAAATTTGTTTTTTCCTAGAAGAATGAACGATTTCTTCTGTTTTTTAACGGTGGCTTTTGTTATTTTTTCACCCACGATATGAATTTATCGTCAAACAAGAGGATGATATGAATATTAGAATGCTTTTGGCCGTAGGCCTTTGCTCTGTGGTCTTATTTGGTTGTAACGAAATGGGTGGCGCTTCCAAGAAAGCCCTCGTTACAGAGAAAGATAAGTACAGTTATGCTTTGGGTGCCCATTTTGGCACACAAGCTCATTTCCAGTTGGTACAGCGGGATTCCATTGACTTGGATTTGGCTGTTTTCGTTCAAGCCTTTATGGAACGTTACAATCAAGATAGCACGAAGTACTTGATGACAGATTCCCTTGTATTTGCAACGCTTAATGACTTTTCGATGAAGAAGCAACAGGAAAAAGTGGCTAAGGATAGCATTGCCGCCATTACCAATCTTACTGCACAAAAAGCATTCCTTGACAAGAACAAGACTGAAGCGGGTGTTGTCACTACGGCGAGCGGTTTGCAGTATAAGATTATCACCCAAGGTGCTGGTGCGGTTCCTGGTGATTCTTCAATTGTTACTGTGCATTATACGGGTACGCTTCTTGATGGCAAAAAATTTGACAGTAGTATTGACCGCGGTCAACCTGCCGAGTTCCCGATTGCTGCTGTGATCCCAGGCTGGACGGAAATGCTCAAGCTTATGAAGGTGGGTACTAAAGTTCAGGCTTGGATTCCTAGTGAATTGGGTTATGGCCCACGGGGTCGTATGCCGATGATTCCGGGCAATAGTCTTCTTGTGTTTGAAATGGAACTTTTGGGCGCTAAGAGCATTGACGATAAGGCTCCTGTTGCAAAACCAGTGGGTGTTAAGTCTGCTGCTGCACCAGCTAAATCGGCGAAATAATAAAGAGAGACTAGAAAAGCCCGCTTATGGCGGGCTTTTCTTTTTTCGGTTTTAGGAGTTTAGTGTGCGCTGTTTTTTTCTTGCTTTTATTACTGTCTTTTTGGTCTCCCTTTTGGGTTGCTTTGAATCGTTCAAGGCCGATAGTCTTTCTGATAATATTAAAGATTTGAAAACACAGTTGGATTCTTTGCGACGCGTAGAAATGACGGTGAACAAAAATCGAGCGAATCGGTATGTGTTGACGCATGATTCTGTGCATGCGGGGGATGGTTTGTTTCAAGTGATGGCCCGTATGGGTGTTTCGGAATCGGAGCGTCGTCAAATTGTGCTTGCTATTCAAGATAGCGTAGAATTATCCAATATGCGTGTTGGACAAAATTTTCATGTCGCACAAAGGGAAGATGGTCGTGTTGATGTATTTAGGTATGCCACCAATCCTGCGACAATTCATTTGCTTTTCCGCAATCCAAGAACTCGGGAATTTGAATACAGGCGGATAGAAAAACCATTAATTCGTAGGCAGTCTGTGTTTACGGGTGTTTTAGAAAATGGGAGTACTCTCAATGGTATTTTACTGAAGGTAGGAGTGCCTACTCGGATGGTGGGCATTGCGAGCGGAGTGCTTCAATGTAAGATTGCATTTAAACAAGCAAGGGCAGGGGATCGCTTTCGCCTCTTGCTTGAAGAAGATTTTTATCAGGATTCTATATGGATCAATGGTTTTGTTCGTTATGCGGAATTTGATGGTCATATTGTGGGACATCATGAGGCTTTTCGCTATGAAGATCCAGACCCTAAGAGCACGTTCAATGCTTTTTATACAGAATCTGGCGAGGCGCTGATTTTTGATGGGCTCCGTTATCCTCTAGATCGCTTGCATATTACGAGTTCTTTTGGAAGCAGAATTCACCCGATTACCGGAAAACGTACTATGCACAACGGTGTCGATTACGGTAGCCCGAAAGGTTCACCTGTGTATGCCGTTGCTGCAGGCACGGTGGTAACTTCGGGTTATGATGAATTTAGTGGTAACAAAATTGCCGTTCGCCATGCGGATCGCTTCACCAGTTGGTATTTGCATTTGAGTGCCCGAGGGGTAAGCGTCGGTGCAAAAGTGAATGCTCGTCAGATGATCGGTCGTGTGGGAAGTACCGGTCGTAGCACGGGTCCGCATTTGCATTTTGGTTTTACGAATAGTGCAGGCGTGTGGATTAATCCTCTTTCCAAAACGATGATCGCTACTCCAAAATTAGAAGGCGAACGTTTCGCTCGTCTCAAGATGCAGGCGAAGAAGATTAGAGAAGAACTCAGACGAACCGAGGCACAAAAGCCTAACCTGTTAGACAAAAATTCGAGTGTTAAAGTAAAAACGCGCGTAGTGAAGTAACTCGCGCGCTTATCGTTCTATTTTCATTGGCGTGGCTTTATGCCACGCTTTTTGTGTTAGTACTTGGGAGGAAGTGGAATGATTTTGAACGCTCCATCGCGTTTAAAGTTTTTGATGGATGCAGATCCCACCGATTTCTTAGTTTTGGGCCCAGTCCAATGACCAATGGGAGTCGTGCCGTAACCCGCGGTGCGTTTATAAGTTCCCTTTTGAGCTAACTCAACGGCCTTGTTCATCGCAGAATCAGGATCAGGAATTACAAAGTCGGGGACAAAACCGTAAGTATGGTAACTGACGCCATCTTTATCAAAGAGTCTAAGAGAGGTGGCACCTGCAATACCATTGACCTCGGTAACGATATAGAATTGTCCAATGCCTTTTCCGTAGGAGAGTTCTCCCACAATTGGCGTTTTGAGATTTGAAGCAAGCGCGGCAGCAAAAATTTCGGAACAACTGGCGCTACCGGAATCCAACATCAAGACATAGTAACGGCCCTTGCCGATCCCATCTTCCGTTGCAATTGTGGCAAACGCACTATCAATCTGAACGGTATAATCCTTATCAGGGACGGCGTAAGTGCCTCGAATAATGGTATCGCCATTAGCAAGGAGCATCTTAGCCATATCAGAGCACTGATCTACGCTTCCGCCCGGATTGCCTCGCAAATCCAAAACAGTTGATTTAGCTCCATCGGTTTCTTCAAGGATTTCAGAGAATTCAGCGGAGGTTCCGTGAATGTTGGAGGTGCTATCGGTAAATTCGGTAACGGTAATGACCGGGATATCATTGATGGAATCTAGGTAAACCGTGGGTAAAAGAATTTCTGTTTTGAGGAGCGAAAATTGAAGTGTATCGTCTCCTCTCTCGAATGAGATTTTAAAGGTGGAGGCGGTGCTACTGTCTACCAGTTTGGTGTAGCGATCATAGCTCCCTTCTAGGAAAATAGAATCCACGGCGATAACAACATCGCCTTTTTGAACCCCTGCGGCAAACGCCGAACTATTAGGGTAAACGCGCTTCACGGTGAGTGTGCTATCGACTGCCATACCCACTGTTTTGTTGCTTTCGGATTGGTTCAGTTGTGCCCAAAGTTCATCAAAGTAGATACTCGGGTAGTAGTTGGTGAAAAGATCCGACATATCTTCGTACATGAATAACACGTCAGCGACATCTTGGACAGAAGGTATGTATATGCTAGTGTCCACATTTTCGGTGTAGTATTCCTCAGACTTTAATTCCGTGCCCGCTTTGTAATAGTAAAAATACAGGAAGGCGTAGTTGTATTCAAATTCATCGTATTCTCCATCACCAGGATTTAATGGGTTAGACGTGGATGTTTTCGAACTGTTATCGCAGGCGGTGATAACAATTAACGACAAAAAAAGAAAGCTGCTCCATAATATTTTTTTCATACCGATAGGTCTCCTGTGATTCAATTTAATAAGCGTAAATATATGTTTTGCTAGAGAAAAATTTTAAACAATTTAGGGGATTGCCCCTCCCCAAGGCTTGCGAGGCAAATAAAATGTTTGCTTTTCAAGGGAATAGGGAATGTTATTTAATCGCTTCTTTTCTACAGCTGTATTTGTCAGGGATTGTGCTTTTTCAATAGCACAGAGAGTAAAATCGTCCCCACATTGGACATCAGGGGCAATTCCAATGCCATGGTAGGACGTTCCTTGAGGGGTGTAAAGCTGCAAATTGGTAATGATTGCGAGACCTCCATCAATGGTTTTCCAAGAACTCTGTCCAATTCCTTTTCCGTAGGTGGTTTCTCCAAGAAGTGGAATGTCTGTATTTTCAGCGATGGCTGCTACAAAAATTTCTCCACAGGAAGCCGTATTTCGATTCGCCAAAAGCACAAATTTCCCCGATTCTGCGAGGTCTCCAGAGCTTGCCCTATAATCCAATCTTTTGGTCGTTGCAGCCCCATTTCCATCGAAATACTTATCAACGCGAGTGGAGAGAGTGCCACTTTTCACAAAGAGATCGGCGGCTCCAATGCATTGGCTCATGTGTCCCCCCGGATTATTGCGAACATCAATAATGCGAACATCCGCCTTGCGAGTGGCTTCCAGAGCCTTACGGAGTTCTCCCAAGGTTCCATCCACAGGGTCTTCGGTGGTTAACGTAAACTCTCGAATGGAAATGAAGATAAATCCATCAAGGGTATCCACAAAAACCGTGGGGGCATAAATGGATTCTTTGGTGAGTGAATAGGGGGAAAGTGTATCTCCCCGTGAAGTGACGGTGAGAACAATCTCTTTATTTTTTGATAACGTATTTTGGTAACGAATATAGGCGGAATCTCCTTCCAAATCAACGCCGTTGATGGACAGTATATTTGCATAACGAGGGATTCCCGCGCGCCCTGCGGGGCCTTTTGAATAAATTCGATAAATAAATAAGGGGTGTTTATTTCCGGAAGCCAACAGTAGTTCCACTCCGATATCCCCTGGTACATAGCTCGTATTTATATTCGTGATCGTTTCTTCGGAATGAGCCTTTGCTACATAACGGGTGTAAGGATCCGAAAGCGATTTGTATAGAAGTGCCACGCTGGTATCTGCAGTGGCAAAAGCATTCTGAAGTTCCGAAGGGTATAAGTACAAACGCTCGAGAAGCCAAGCGTTGTATTCAAATTCGGTCGGCGATTCCGTTTCGTCAACGGGGTTATCCAAAACGCAAGAGATCAATGAGAGGCAAATGCCAAGTAATAAAAAACGATAAATCGCTTGCATCAGTACCCCTTCAAAAATGAGGCATTAGGTCTCGATGCGGAGACCTGGTTTGCCTGTGAGGGATTTTGGGAGATCTCCCACGAGTGGATTGCTAACCAGTGAAAGAATCTGGAGCGTCTTACAATCCGCAAGACTGGCAGGGGCATATTCAATTTCGTTTTCGTCTAAAACGAGTTCGCGAAGATTTTTAAAGGATCCAAAGGATTCCGGAATGGCCGCAAGTTTATTTCCAGAAGCCATCAAAATTTCCAACTTGTCCATTTGACTCAGTGAGGAGGGAAGGCTTACTAAGTCGTTGTTATCGAGGTACAGTTTACTCAAATTGCAAAGCTTCCCCATGGCCTCTGGAATGGCCGAAAGCATATTGTCATGTAGGCTCAATTTGGTGACATTCACCCAGTTTCCGATGCTGTCTGGGAGGTCCAAAAGTTGATTTCTCGCAATATTCACTTTTTGCAAGTGAATCAGTTTACCGAGCGTTTCTGGAATTTCAGAAAGACTGTTGTAACCTAAGTACAAATTTTCGAGCTTGGAAAGCTCACAAAGGCTGTCCGGGAGCATCATGAGGTCGTTTTCGCTCACAGAGAGGTTGCGCAAATTTTTGAGTTGGCAAATCTCTTCGGGGAGTTCTACTAAAAGATTCTCATCAAGCTTCAATTCCTCCAATGATTCCAGTTCAAAAAGTTCTGGAGGGAGAAGGCGAAGATGTTTATCGGAGAGGTCTAGAGACTTAACTTTATCCGCTTTAGCCTTGGCAATACATTCGAGAATATTCATAGGTGAGGACTCCTTAGTCAATCCAATCATAGAATTTTTCTCCCTTTTGGGTGGATGAAAGCTCGAAAAACGGCACCAAAATAGTATTGCTTTTTTGTGCAGTATATTTTGAAGTACTTGAAAAAATACGGTAGTGATAGATAATTTCTTCAGTGAAATTTTTTGAAAAAAAAACTATTTTTTGCTGGAAAAATACTGTAAGAAGTGATATTTTAATTATCTATGTATATGAACGTACATATAGAGGTTATTCTATAGGTCTTTCATGGATCAAATGTTGATTAATTGTCAACTTTTTGTCTATAAAGTTTTTGTAGAAAAATAACTGGTTGAATCTTTCTAGAGGAAATCATGGAACTATCAAAGTCACAGGAACGCAGGCTTTCTTTTGTCGCAAGCTTGCTGAGTTTGAACCCGAACGATCCAACAGATCGCATCAAGGCATTGAGGCATTTGAATTTGGATGAAGAAGGCTGTTTTCACGGTTTTCAATACTCACAGGGATTCCTAGAGTTTTTCATTTTTCTCGATGAATCAACCCCGCTTGAAAAGGTGGTTCATAACTTAGTTCAAGATCTTAAACAGCTTCAAATCGCTGTTTTTCGTACCAGTGATCCTGAAAATCCATTCTTTATGTCTCTTCGCGAAGAAGCGGATCCATGGGCCATTTTGGACATGAATTCCGGTGAAGACGAGGATGAAGATGAGAACGCCCCTGCGTCCCGTCCTTATATGGAAACGTTGGAAATAACGGTGCTTCGTACGGTTTCTAGTCGTGATATCACGGACTCGGAAATGGAGCGCACCCTCAAGGATATGAGGCGCAAGTTAAATGTTTGGAAAGCAGAAATTAGTGCTAAACTAGAGATTGTCGCTGAGCATGATGACCTGACCAAAGATCTTCGCTCGGGTGATGATAAACTTGAAATTCAGATGGAAGCTCCTCCGCTTCATATGGCTAGCGAGCGTGGCGAACTGTTCCTCGGTTTTTGCCCCATTCGGACCATTTTCGACTATCATGTGAGCTTGGGCAAGAGGCTCAAAACCAAGCATAATATGGCGATTGTTTCCAGCAATATTCGTACTTACCTGGGCAATTTGACTCATACCAACGCGGCTTTGATCGATGCTTTCCAAGAGATGGAACGCATGGATGATTCTTCGGATTTCCCGTTTCTTCACAACGGAATGACTCTCACAGGTGATGATTTGCGCTTGAAAGAACGCGATGGTCATAAGGTGCTTCAGATTGAACGCCCTAAAATCATCAACGGAGCTCAGAGTTTGTTCACTTATGAACAGTACTTCAAAAAGAGCAAGCATCCGGTGAATCCTTATGTGCTTGTGAAGGTTGTGGTGCCTTATGCAGGTGCGGATACGTTCCTGCGCCAGGTGACGATGGCGAACAACCGTCAGAATCCGGTGTTTAGCTATCACCTTCGTGCTGCGGATGATCTTCAGTTCTTTATTTGGCAGCGTTATCAGGAAGAAGGCTTTACCTATGTCTATAAGGATGGAGTGCGCCTCAAAGCGCGTACCCGTAAGCTCGAAGTGCGTATGCGCCCAGAACTTGCAAAAACCCTTTTCATGATGGATGCCAAAATTTCGGAAAGCAAGTCTTCAGATTGCATCTTTGATAAGGAAAGTTTGTACCAGCGTTGTTTCGGAGCCTTCTTGCGCGTCGCTCCTGCTAAAGAACAAGAATTTGTTCGGAAGACGATCGCTTATACCAAGGCTTGGCAGCTTTTGACTCGCTTGCCGATTAAAATTCGCAATGTGATTCCTGGTAAGGGTGTTTCTATCGAAGCCAACGATGATAACCCGCTCACCAAGATTACATGGAATGGCCGCTTGGAAGATAAGTTCGTGTTCCGCAGTGCCGTCCGTGATTTGGTGGTCGCTTTGGCTCTCCGTCACTGGCTTGTTTATGGGGAACCCACTCAGGATTTTGAATATTTGGTGAATAACGAACTGGACTTCAACAATTCCATTCTTCGCTATGCGTCCCGTATTTATGGGGATCATTTGAAAGCGATTCTTGTGAGCGAATTTAGGGATGACAAGAGCTTTTACGATACCATTACTACGATCGATAAGGATTCTGGTGAATCCGTGGAACGTCGTTTATGGAAGGGCTTTGGCAATTCGGTCACCTATGAGAAAATGCTTGATTTGCTGATTAAGAAAGACGCCTCTTGGGCGAAGTGCCGTGGCGGAATCGACACTTTCTTGTAAGTTTTGAAAAAATAAGAAAGCCTCTGCGTTAAAGCGCGGAGGTTTTTTTGTTGATTCACAAAAAGAAGCACTCCCATCGTTGCGATTTCATAAAAAGTCAACCCTAGGGGCAATTTATTCCGCGTGAGGGAGGTGTATTTTGTGGCGCATGGCGAAGACCCGGAGTGCAAAGGTGAATAGCGTTGTGATGAGCATTTTGGTGTCGATGGAGGTAACCCCGAGGGGCTCCAAAAGCACAAAAAGGGTTCCCCCAGCAATGGCTGCGGTCGCATAAAAATCGCTTTTAAGCACTTGGGGAATTTCACCTACGAGCATGTCGCGAAGCATGCCGCCGCCAGAGGCTGTGATTGTCGCCATGAGAATGATTGCAACGGGTCCTCCCTCTAGCAACGCCGCTTTGCTTGCTCCCACGGCAGTGAAAAAACCAAGGCCAAGGGCATCGGCGA
>Ga0209467_1000340_pt1 | contig 73753 bp, 59 predicted proteins | sample Higcelwee11metaG_FD_187175 | JGI IMG/M metagenome (GOLD analysis project Ga0209467, IMG submission 187175) | Freshwater pond sediment microbial communities from the University of Edinburgh, under environmental carbon perturbations - High... | ecosystem: Environmental > Aquatic > Freshwater >...
CACTCGTTTTTCTTCTGGAGTAGCTATTAAATTAAAACTTAGATTATTTCCATCAGCTAAATGATTTGATGTAATTAAATTTTTATATATGCTATTAATATCATTGCTAAATAATATTAATATAGCACATATAATTATTATTATTGAATTTATTAATATTACTTTTTTACTTAATTTTTGCATTATCCCTCCAAAAAATCTTTATATTAATATATATTATTAATTATATATATATATATTTCAATAGCGATTTTTGTAAGGTTTATGATTTATTCTACGGAAATGCAATTTTTTCTTTTTTTACAATTAAATTATGTTTTGATGTCATTTTTATTAATATATTGTTATTTATTTAGGGATTTAGTAGAAAAAAAGTAGAGTTGATTATTTAATCAACTCTACTTTTTTAAATACTAAATTATAATCTAACTTGGACAAAGTTGGTTTTTGCGTCACTTTTTTTTACTTTTTAAATACTAAATTACAATCTAACTTGGACGATGTTGGTTTTTGCGTCACTTTTTATTACTTTTTTTAATACTAAATTATAATCTAACCATAATTTTTTCTTGGTTTATAAGAAGAGATTTCTTTAAGTTTATGGTAAAGTTCTTTTTCTTCTTCTGATAATTCTTTTGGAACAAGTATTTTAACCTTAGCTATTAAATTACCTCTTTCACCTTTATCCTTTTTATAACCTTTTCCTTCTATTTCTATTTTATTTCCGCTATCTGTACCTTGTGGTACAATAATTGTAATTTTTTCATCTATTGTATCAACCTCTAATTTAGTTCCCAAAGCTGCTTCCCATGGTGTTAAAAGTAAATCTACTATAATATCATAACCACTTAATTTAAATCTTTTACTGTTTTGAATGTTAACCTTTATAAATAAATCTCCATTTCGTCCACCATTCTCTCCAGTTTTTCCTTGGCCTAATAATCTAATTTTTTCTCCATTTCGTATTCCGGCAGGAATTTTAATATTAAATGTTTTCATTTTACCATTTATCATTCTAAGAGAAATCTTTTTTTCCAAACCATAAAAAGCTTCTTCTAATGATATTTCAACTTCTGTTTCTATATTTTCACCTTTTATTGCATTTTTTTCATTATTAATTTTTTTTGTAGTGACTTTCTGAGTTATTTCTCCGAAAAACATATTGAAAAAATCACTAAAAATAGCTTCTTTTCCCCTTTTACTTTCTTCAACTCGCTCTCTTTTTTTTCCAATATTTGTATTCCATAATTTATCATATTTCTTTTTTGCTATTGCATCTGAGAGAACTCTATATGCCTCATTGATATCTTTGAATCTTTCTTCTGATGTTCTATTTCCAACATTAACATCTGGATGATATTTTTTTGCTTGATCCCTATATGCTATTTTAATTTCGTCCATCGTATGTTTTGGTCCGTCTATATTTAATATTTTGTAATAGTCTTTAAAAATCATTTAACATCCTCCCGGTCCATTCTTTATATGGATTATATCATATTTAATTATTGTATTCAACATAAAATTTTTATTAGTCCTATTTTAAGCCTATAAAATTTTTATTAGTCCTATTTTAAATTTATAAAATTTTTATTAGCCCTATTTTAAACCTATAAAAATTTTTTTAGACCTATTTTGACTACAAATATTTTACACTAACTTATAATTTATCTATTTCATATAGGATACTTTTTTAATAATTTATTTTAGAAAATCTTAAATTAAGAATTTCTATCATAAATATTTTTTATTAATGTTTTAATTTTTTAATTATTATTAAATTGTTAATGTTCCATTAGGAGTTTTTAATATTATCAATGTATCTTCTTCTTTTCCATTATCAACATTTATATATACTAAAAATTCTCTATCTTCAACTTTGCCTTTAAATTCCCAACACAATTTTTCAGTATAATACTCTGTTGGAATAACAGCTAAACCTTCACTCAATATTTCGAGATTTTCATTTATTTTTTTTCTGGCATCATTTTTTGAAATTTTAATTTTATTAAATTCTCTTTTCTCATGTGAATTTAAATACCCAGTTGTTTCAATTCCCAATATTTCTCCATTATCCAATGCTATCTTTAATTTTATTAAATCTGGATAAATTGTTACTTTCTCTTTTTCGAAAGATTGTGAATAGGCATAATTTATTGTAACTATTCCTTCTTGCTTTATTTGATATGTTGATTCCATATTTTCATAACCTTTTTCTTCTAAAAATCTTTTCCCTATATCATTAATATTTTCTTGTTGCATTACTTCAACATTTACGTTTCTATTATGATTCATAAATATTACATGTCCACCTTTTTTTGATATTGATATCCAAATATTTTCCTCGTTATTATTTATAATACTAAAATCATATGAAGGAATATTTGCATTTTCTGTAACACTATTTAATTTTATTTCTTTTATTTTGTCTGAACCAACAAAATTTTTAGCTATTTCCATTGCTTTTCCTTCATTTATTTCTTCTCCAATTAAACCTTTTCTTTCTGGATTTGTCATATGCTCAGAAAACGCTCCATCATATATTAATCCAGCATATTCGTGAAAATTGCCTTCAATGTTATTAAAACTTTCTTTTGATATATTACTAGTCTGTTGACTAAATGCGTATTTCCCTTTTTTAGTTAATTCTCCCCAACTTATTCTTCCTTGATTTATTTCTAATGCTAATTGATTTAATGTGTTATATAAATCATTACTATAATCATGTAAATTCTTTAAGTCCTCCAAATCCTTTGAACTTAACTCTTCACCATAAATATTCTTTCTAGACAAGCTATAACTGTAATCACTTACTTGATTTAAAAATTTCGATGTATTTTCTAGCTCTGAACTATTAAGTGGCAATCTAGATAAATAGCTTTGTGCCAAGTTCGCCTCTCTCCAAACATAAGTAAGTGTCTCAGTTGCGTGTTCTGGAGTTTTTGTAACTAATGATTTTGATAAGTATACTTCCACATTTTGTACATAATTTAATAGTTCATAAAAAGCTAAATTATATTGGTTTTCTGAGGCTTGTCTATAATCTCTTTGTTTTTTATATGTGTATAAACCTAATATTACTATTATTGTTACCATTGATATAACTAGTGTTAACATATGCCTATCTCTTAGCCTATCTTTCCAATCATATAATTTTTGCTTAATCTTATTCATTTTTCCCCCTAAAAATAATTATTTTTTTTTAAATCTTTATATTAATTTTTTTTATTTTGTTCAGTTTTCAAAAAAATATTCTTGTATTTTTTTATATTAGTATTTTTCAAAAAAATCTTTTTTGTATTTTTTGATATTATTATTTTCAAAAAAATATTCTTTGTATTTTTTCATATTATATGATAAACTGATTTTAAATATTTCTATTGGTTATGGGACCATATTAAAACCCAAATATACTTAAGAGGACTAATATATGAAGAAAATTTTAATTTTGTATGCCACATATGGTGGTGGACATTTATCTGCAGCAAAATCTATTAAAAAATATCTTGATCAAAATTATCCAGATGTAATATCTGAAATGGTTGATTGTGTAGAATATATAAATAAATCATTAAACAAGGTTACAACAGGGGCTTATAAAGAAATAGCTAAAAATGCTCCTTGGGCTTGGAAGCAAATATATCACTATTCTGAAAAAGGTACATTGTCCGGAATTAGTATGACAACCAATAAATTTATGGCCTTAAAAATTTTAAAATTGTTTAATGAGTTTAAACCTGATTTAGTTGTTTCAACTCATCCATTTGCAACTCAAATGACTAGTTATCTTAAAAAAAAGAGAAAGGTTGACTGTAAATTAGCAACACTAATGACAGATTTTATGCCACACGAGCAATGGCTTGTTAGAAGCGAATTTTCAGACTTTTTCTTTGTTTCAAATTTTAATATGAAAAGTATTCTTGTTAGAAAAAAATTAGATAAAGATAGAATATTTGTTACTGGAATACCAGTTTCCCCAAAATTTCAACAACCTTTTAATTCAGAAGAAATATTTAAGGAATTTAATCTAAATCCAAATAAAAAAACCATTCTATTTTTCGGTGGTGGAGGTCTTGGCCTTGGAAAAGATTCTACAGTAAAATATTTAAAATCTTTTCTTGATTTAAATCAACCTATACAAATAGTTGCTATCTCTGGAAAAAATAATAAAATGAAAAAAAGTTTTGATGAATTAATAGAAAATTATGGTTCTGAAAAATTAAAAGTTTTAGAATTTACAGATAAAGTTCCTGAATTGATGAGTATATCAACATTTGTTGTTACAAAGCCGGGTGGATTAACTACTTCAGAGAGCTTAGCTTCTGAACTTCCAATAATTATTATTAATCCAATTCCTGGTCAAGAAGAACAAAATGCAGAATTTTTAGAATCTTCTGGTGTTGCTGTTTGGATTAAAAAAAATGAAGATCCTTCTAAAAAAATTTTTGATTTATTTAATTCTCCGATAAAACTTACAGAGATGAAAGAAAATGCAAAGGTTATGGGAAGGAAAAATTCCACACAAAGAATTTGTAATATTATAGTTAATAGCCTAAATTAATACAATTAGCAATTTCTATAATGGATTTTTTATTCAATATTTATAAAATAAGATTTGAAAAAAATATTAATAAAAATCACTACAATAAAAAAATAAAATAGCAATAATAATATAAATTATTGCTATCTATTTTTTTATAATTTCATACTCAATTTTACTTTTTGTCTTTCTTCATCAATTCCTATTACTTTTACTTTTACAACATCTCCAATTGATACAACATCTGAAGGATTTTTTATGAAATTATCACTCATTTCTGATATATGAACTAATCCATCATGTTTAACTCCAACATCTACAAATGCTCCAAAGTCAATTACATTTCTTACTGTTCCAGTTAATATCATACCATCTTTTAAATCCTCAAATTTTAATACATCAGTTCTTAAAACTGGCTTAGGCATCTCATCTCTTGGGTCTCTTCCTGGTTTTGCTAATTCATCTATAATATCCTTTAAAGTCAATTCGCCAACTTGCAATTCCTTAGCAGTTTTTTGTATATCTATAAATGATAATTTATTTTTTATTTGAATTAATTTTTCCTTATCAAACAAATCTTTTTTGCTAAATCCAATTTCCTTTAATAATTTTTCTGTTGGCTCATAACTTTCTGGATGAACTGCTGTTGATTCCAAAGGATTTTTTCCATCGAAAATCCTTATAAATCCCGCACATTGTTCATAAGCAACTTTTCCTAATTTTGGTACTTTTAACAATTCTTTTCTTTCTTTTAATTTTCCATTTTCATCCCTATATTTAACAATATTATTTGCAATTGTTTTATTAATTCCAGCTACATAAGATAAAAGTGAAGGTGTTGCTGTATTTACATCCACTCCTACTTTATTTACAGCATCTTCTACAACTCCTGTAAGACTTTCAGATATTTTTTTCTGATTAACATCGTGTTGGTACTGTCCTACACCAATTGCTTTTGGTTCAATTTTTACAAGTTCCGCTAGCGGATCTTGTAATCTTCTTGCAATAGATATTGCACCTCTTATTGAAACATTTATATTAGGATATTCTTCACTTGCAAGTTTTGAAGCTGAATACACTGATGCACCTGCTTCACTAACAATTGCGTAAAACACTTCTTGCTTATCACTTATTTCTTTTATCATATTTGCTACAAAAATTTCTGATTCTCTTGATGCTGTTCCATTTCCAATTGCTATCATATTTATTTTATGTTCTAAAATCAATTTTACTAATTCTCTTTTTGCACCTTGTTCATCATTTTGAGGTGCTGTAGGATATACAGTTGTAGTCGCCAACAATTTGCCGGTTTCATCAATAACAGCTATTTTACAACCTGTTCTATATGCTGGGTCAAAGCCCATTACAGTTAACCCTTTTAATGGTGCTCCTAATAATAATTGTTTTGCATTTTGTCCAAAAACTTTAATTGCTTTTTCTTCGGCTTTTTCAGTTAAGTCAGATCTAATTTCTCTTTCAATTGACGGTTCAATAAGTCTTTTAAATGAATCCTCAATAATTTTAGTTAGTGTATTAGAAAAATTACCACTCTTATTTATTATTATATCATCACAAATAAAGTTAATAATAATATCTTCTGGTTTTTCTATTTTGACTTTAAGGAATTCATCTTTTTCTCCTCGATTTATAGCAAGTATTCTATGACTTGGAATTTTATTAACTTTCTCAAAAAAATCATAATACATTTCGTACGAAGATTTTTCTTCTGGTTTAGAAGCTTTTGAGTAAATAACTCCATCTCTGTAACAAATCCTCTTAATTTCTTTTCTATATATAGGATTATCCGAAATGTTTTCTGCAACTATATCCATTGTTCCTGAAATTGCATCTTCTGTATTTTCAACGCCTTTTTCAACATCTATAAATTCTTTTGCTATTTCCTCAATTTGTCTTTTATCCTCTTGCTTAATTATAATCTCAGCAAATGGTTCTAATCCCTTTTCTTTTGCAACAGTTGCTCTAGTTCTCTTTTTTTGTTTATATGGTCTATAAATATCTTCTACCTCAGATAGTTTTTTTGCATTTTCTAATGATTTTTCAATTTCAGGAGTCAATTTTCCCTGTTCTTCTATTGAATTTTTTACTTCTTCTTTTCTAGTTTTAAGATTTCTTAAATATGATAGTCTTTCTCCCAAATCTCTAAGTTGTTCATCACTTAATCCACCTGTAACTTCTTTTCTATAACGTGCAATAAATGGAATTGTATTTCCTTCATCTATTAATTTTACTGTACTCTCCACTTGACTAGTTTTAACATTCAGTTCATCTGCAATAATTTGAATTATTTTCTCCATTTTTACCTCCGCTATATTTTTGTACTATAGTATTATAAAATTTATAACATTTTTTATTATATGGTAATAAATAATGTGTTCTTTTAGAAATAAACTATGATTTATTATTCTATTTTTAAATATTCATTATATTATATCTTTTTCTAAACTATAAGAAATATTAATTATTCTATTTCTAAATATTCATTATATTATAACTCTTTCTAAGCTATAAGAAATATAAAATTATTCTATTTCTAAATATTCATTATATGATATTTCCTTATCAACTAATCTATCTGATTTAATGTCTATTACTCTATTTGCAACAGTTTGTGTTAATTGATGATCATGAGAAGTAAATAACATATTTCCTTTAAATTTAACCATTCCATCATTTAGTGCGGTTATACTTTCCATATCCAAATGATTAGTTGGTTCATCAAATATTAAGAAGTTTGCACCAGACAGCATTACTTTTGCCAAAACGCATCTTACTTTTTCCCCACCTGACATTACATTTACCTTTTTTAGTGCCTCTTCCCCTGAGAAAAGCATTCTACCTAAGAAACTTCTTACATATGTTTCATCTGGATCTTTTGAATATCCTCTTAACCAGTCAGTTATTGTTTCGTTTTTTTCAAACAAATAATTATTGTCTTTAGGAAAATAATTTGTTGAAATAGTTGTTCCCCATATTAATTCTCCTGAATCCGGCTCTAATTCACCTGCAATTATTTGAAAAAGAACAGTTTTAGCAATTTCATTATCTGCTAAAAATGCAATTTTATCTCCTTGCTTTACTGTAAAGGAAATATTATCTAATATTTTCTCTCCATTTATTGTTTTACAAATATTTTTTACTTGTAAAATTTCTTTTCCTGGTTCCCTATCAGGCTTAAAATCAACATATGGATATTTTCTATTTGATGGTTTTATTTCATCAAGTTGTATTTTTTCTAGTGATTTTTTTCTTGATGTTGCTTGTTTTGATTTTGATGCATTTGCACTAAATCTTGCAATAAAGTCTTGTAGTTCTTTCATTTTTTCTTCTTTTTTCTTATTTGAATCTTTCATTTGTTTTAATGCTAATTGGCTTGATTCATACCAGAAATCATAATTTCCTGGATATACTTTTATTTGACCAAAATCAACATCTGCAATGTTTGTACATACTTTATTTATAAAATATCTATCATGTGATACAACAATAACTGTGTTTTCAAAGTTTATCAAAAATTCTTCTAACCAACTTATACTTTTTAGGTCCAAATCATTTGTAGGCTCATCCAAAAGTAATATATCTGGGTTTCCGAATAAAGCTTGTGCTAATAGAACTTTTACTTTATCCTTTGCCTCTAATTCACTCATTAATTTGTAATGATATTCTGTTCCTATTCCTAAGTTGTTTAATAAAGACCCCGCATCTGATTCCGCATTCCATCCATTTAAATCTGCAAACTTTTCCTCTAATTTTGCAGCTTTCATTCCATCTTCTTCAGAAAAATCTTCTTTCATATAAATTGCTTCTTTTTGTTTCATTATTTTATATAATTCATGATTTCCCATTATAACTGTATCCAAAACTGTAAACTCTTCAAATGCAAAATGATCTTGTTTTAATACTGATAATCTTTCGCCTTTTTCCATAGAAACTTCACCTTTACTTGGTTCTAATTCCTTAGATAATACTTTTAAAAAAGTCGATTTTCCTGCTCCATTTGCACCAATTATTCCATAACAATTTCCTTTTATAAATTTTATATTAACATCTTCAAATAACGTTCTTTTCCCAAATCTTACTGTTACACCTACTGCATTTAACATTTTTTATTCCCCTCTCATTTTAAACTTTTTCAATTATACATTATGTAAGCTTTAAAGTCAAGGAAATTTAGGGGTGCTTTCATTTGAGAATAGAATTAAACTTTTTACTTGAAGTCATTGAACAATAATAATTTAGATATAGGATTAAATCATACAACAAATATTGAATTTATTCATACAACTTGCATATAAGCTACAGAATTACATTTATATTTACGTGACGTTGGAGTATATAAATACTTCAATCTGTATTTTCTTTACAGCATTAATTTACACCATTAATTTAATATTTTATTATTTATTTTTTAATATTAGATAATTCACTAGTTCTAGAAATAATTCTGGATTTTTAATATGTACTTTTTCTCTATATCTTATATATATAATTAAAATTGGTTGAAATATAAATAATTTTATGTTATTCTATATATATATTAAGAAAATAAACAATATAATTTTAGGAGGAATTTATGAACCAAAATATATCAGTATCTCAAAAAAGAAATCGAAAAAATTTTAGAAAATTTATAATTTTCACATTACTTATAGGATTAATTATTTTTTTATTTTACAGTTTTTTTTCAAATGGAAATAAAAACATAAAAGAAAATATGATAACCTCTTCTAATACAGTACCTGTTAAAAAATCTGATACTTCTGTTGAAGTTGCTGTTACAGGAGATATAATGTGTCACAGTACAAACTTTAAACAAGCCTATGACCCAAATACAAAAACATACGATTTTTCAAGTGTTTTTTCTCAAGTAAAAGATTATATTTCTAGTGCAGATATATCTATAGGAAATTTAGAAACAACTTTTGCTGGAGAAAGCAGAGGTTATAGTGGTTATCCAACATTCAATTCTCCTGCCGCTTTAGGAAATGATTTATTAGATATTGGAATAGATGTTATTTCAACAGCTAATAATCATAGCTTAGACAAAGGTTATACAGGTTTAGTAAACACTTTAGATGAATTAGATAAAATAGGACTATCTCATAATGGAACATACCGTTCTGCTGAAGAACAAAATACTATTTTATATAAGGATGTTAATGGAATTAAGTTTGCATTTTTATCTTTTTCATATGGTACAAACGGTATTCCTGTTCCATCAGGAAAGGAATATTGTATAAATCTTATTGATAAAAATCTTATAAAGAAACAACTTCAAATTGCAAAACAAGGAAATCCTGATGTTATCTGTGTTAATATGCATTGGGGATTAGAATACAAAACAAAACAAAATTCTGAACAAGAGGATTTAGCAAATTTTTTATTTAAAAACGGTGCAGATTTAATATTTGGAAGTCATCCTCACGTACTACAACCAATGGAAAAACGTGAAATAACTTTAGATGATGGGACAAAGAAAGATGGTTTTGTTGTTTACTCTTTAGGGAATTTTATGTCAGGCCAAATAATTCCTGAAACTAGAAATTCTATAGTTTTAAAATTGAAATTAACAAAAAATGGTGAAACAGGAAAAATCAAAATAGATTCTTATGATTATATTCCAACTTATATGCTTGATACTAATACAATTGGATCAAATAAATATAAAATATTAGATATAAGAAAAAATATATCAGAATATGAAAGTGGAAGTAAAAATATAAGTTCAGATTTATATACAAAATTAAAATTTTCATTAAAAACAATTGAAACATTAATGGGACCTAAAATGGATTTTAGTAATACTTCTAATGAATAATTAAATATTATTATTTATAAAAAAATGGAAGATTAGCAAAATCTATAATAAAACCGCTATATTAAATATATAGCGGTTTTTTGTTGGTGCGCCATCGCGGGATCGAACCGCGGACCTTCTGATTAAGAGTCAGCTGCTCTACCAGCTGAGCTAATGGCACTTATTAAACTTTTTTTATTATAAGCCATTAATAAGATATTGTCAATATTAATTTGTAATTTACCTTTTATTTCAATTTTTCCTTTACACTTGCATTTGTTGTCACATAATTGCAATTACTTTTTTACTTTACCATGTGTACAAAATACAAAAATTTGTTGAAAAAACTTGAATTAATGTTTTTTTAATAATATAATACTATTAACAAAAGATAAATGAAAAATTAGGAGATTAATTATGGAATTAATAAAAAATGTTTTTTTTAATACAGACAAACTGATTCAAAATCAACCTATAAAAATATCATACACTGGTGAGCTTTTTCAAAACCAGACTGATGATGTTTATATTCATTATGGTTTTGGTTCAAAATGGGATAATATTAATGAAATTAAAATGGAGAAAACAGAATTAGGTTTTCAATCTGAAATTTTACTTTCTGAAAATGAAACTTTTAATTTTTGTTTTAAGACAAAAAATGAATTATGGGATAATAATAATGGACAAAATTATATTTTTAATATAGAAAAATTAAATACTCCTTTAATAAATAAAACTGAAACAGGTCTTGCAGTTATTGGTAATTCAGATTTTAAAAAAAATAAATTACGAAAATCTTACATATGGACAAAAAAAGCAAAGATTAAAATATATAAATTTGTTTCTTATGTTCCAAAAATTATTTCTGGGAACTATAAAAGAAGAGTTATAAATTAATAGTTTTAATCTATACTACCTAAATAAAAAAATTAGTTCATGAGAAAGTATAATAATAGTTCTAAATTAATAGTTTTAGTGTTAGTTTAATAATTAAAATCGCAATTACATTAATAGTAAATTGCGATTTTTTAATTTTTATTATTCATAATCCTCTTATATTTATACATTATATAGAATTTACTTTATTTTTAAGATTTAAATATTATTTAGCCTTTATTGTGTTTTAATTTTGTTGAGATTTTTATTATGTTTGTCAAATATTAATTATACTATACAAAATTTTCGATTCACAAATATTTGCATCAAATACTAATTATACTATATTTTCCATCCACCATTTATAGATATTACCTGACCTGTTGTGTATGTATCCTCTATCAACCATTTAACACATTTTGCAATATCCTTTTTTGGACCAACTTTTTTTAGTGGGATATCATTAATTATTTCATTTAAATCCTCTGTGTTTATGTACTCATTCATTTGTGTATCTATAATTCCTGGAGCTATACTATTTACTCTTATTCTTGATGGTCCTAATTCCTTTGCTAATGACTTTGTCATTGCATCAACTCCTGCTTTTGATACTGAATAATGTACCTCACATGATGCACCAATTTCTCCCCATATAGATGATATGTTTATTATACATCCTGATTTTTTTTCTATCATATATTTCACAGTTTCCTGAGTCGTGTAGAAAATGCTATACAGGTTTGTTTGAATTATAAGATTCCAATCATTATCTGTAATCTCGGTAAAAAGTTTAGTTTGAGAAATTCCTGCATTATTTATTAAAACATCAATTTTTCCATATTTCATTATACAAAATTGAATAAGCTGATTTACCTGGTTTCTATCTGTGAGGTCCGCCTTAAATATTTCTATTTTTACTCCTTTTTTTAATAATTCTTTTTTTATGTTTTCTGCTTCTATTTTTGAATTATTATAATTTAGAATTACTTCTATATTTTCGCAGGCTAATATTTTAACTATTTCAGCTCCAATTCCTTTAGAGCCTCCTGTTACTAATATTACTTTCTTTTCCATACATACCTCCTATTTATAAAAAAGCTATTATAATCTAAAAAAAAAGCCATTAATTAAGAGCTATCTCAAAACTATTGACCTTCTATTGGAGCCACTTGTCCGAATCGAACGGACGACCTACTGATTACAAGTCAGTTGCTCTACCAGCTGAGCTAAAGTGGCAATTTGGTGACCCGTACGGGAATCGAACCCATGATTCCGCCGTGAAAGGGCGGTGTCTTAACCGCTTGACCAACGGGCCTTAAATTTAAATCTTTAGGATTTAAGATTTATCTTAAATCCTTTGATTTGGTGAGCCATCGCGGGTTCGAACCGCGGACAACTTGATTAAAAGTCAAGTGCTCTACCAACTGAGCTAATGACCCAGATATACTGGAATATGTTTAGTAATATTTAAAAAATATATTAACTAAACGCACTTACTATTCTAACCTAGATTTATTAATTTGTCAATAGATTTTTTATTTTTTTTTATTTTTTTGTTTATACATGGTGTTTAAGGTGTTTTAGAGAACTTTTTTAAAAATATTTGTTATATTTTGTACAATCTCATAATTTTTTCTGTAATAGTACAATATTAAAACTAATATTAGTTATATATTATAAATTTAAAATTTTTATACTATAATAAGAAAGTATTAATTTAGTTAATATTTTTTTATTTATAAAATAACAAAATGTTTTTTATAATATTACAATATTAAATTAATTAATATTGTAATATTTCTCTTATTTCTTTTTTAATAATTTCAAAATTCTTATTAGTATCTAAATTAATTACCTTAATCTTAGTATTTTTTTCTTCTATCTCTTTAGACATTTCTAAATATACCTTTTGTTGATTTATGCTATTTTGAGCTTTATATTTAGCATAATTTGGACCATCTTTTTCATCTCTATTTAATCTATTTTCAAATTGTTTTTCATCACTTAAAAATAATGTTATATAATATATTTCAAAATCTAAATTGGCCAAAGAATCCACAAGACTATTATATGGTTCTGTAAAATTATACTCCTTAAACCCTAATCTACAGTAATTTTCTTCGGAAAAAAAAGTTCTATCAAACAATAGATTTATATTGTTATTCTCCATTTTTTTTAAATACTCTAAAAGATTTTCATACATTCTTTTAGATTTTTCAAGTCCTGATACAGTAGAATCACTTATCCCATTTAATCTATATAGATTTGTATGTTTTAATGTGTCTCTAATATAATCAGTAATTGTTGTTTTACCAACGCCTTGTGGCCCTTCTACAATAATCAATTTAGATTTTTCCATATACTCCTCCTGCACTTTATATCTATTATTCTTTATTTAGTTTTTCAAGTAATTCATTTACATCTATTCCATGAACCTCACATGCTTCTTCTAAAGTTTCAATTTGTGAAGCTGGACATCCTAAGCAATGCATTCCTGATTGTAATAATATATCTGCTTTTTCTGGATACTCTCTTATTAAATCTCCAATTTTAGTTTCCTTATTTATCATTTTATCCCCTCCTTTTCTTTGTGTCCTTTATGTGAATTCTATCATAATTTTTTAAAATTGTATAGACAATTTTTAAATTATGTTGTATTATGTTTTTATTGTTATAGTTCAACTATATTTTTTTCAAAAAATGATTTTTTATTCTAATACTATTCGTACTAATATCCCATTAAATAACAAAATTTTTTTAAAGGAGTGATGCTTATTGATTTATTAGACTTATTTTTTATTACTTTTCTTTTTAATTCTTTTATAATTTTTTACTTTATTTATAATTTTATTGACTCTAAAATACTTCATAACAAACAAGGAGCTAAATTAAAATTAAAATTATATAATAAATAAAAATCTACTATGATAATTTATTTATTTTAATATAATTTTAATTTAAAAATTATTTATTAAACGAATAATATTTATTTCTATAACTTTATTTATAATTTTATTTTTCAGTTACAATATTTTCTCCCCTATATATTTTTCTAATACTATTATTATTGATTATGGACTACATGAATATAATATATGTGATATCCAACCTATTTTATGGAATAACATAAAAACGCTGTTCATTATTTTTCAAATACTAGCTATTATTATTTTTTCAAATCTTATATTTAATATATTTTTTATAAAACTATTTAACATATTAAATAAGAAATTCCCTATCAAAAAAAATAAATTTAATAAAAACAACAATTTAAATGAATTAAACTTATTTATTGGAAAAAATTTTAAAAATAATGAAATATATATTTCCGAAAAAGGTCTTTATCAAAATATACTAATAACTGGAACAATTGGTTCTGGAAAAACAAGTAGTGCAATATATCCATTTTGTGACCAATTAATAAAATATAAAAATAATATTATAGAACAAAAAATAGGTATGCTTATTTTAGATGTCAAAGGAAATTTACATTATAAGATTAAAGAATTATGTTTTTCTAATGATAGAAAAAAAGATTATATAGTCATAGAATTAGGAGGCAAATACAAATATAATCCTCTTGACAAGCCAAATCTTAAGGCTTCAGTACTTGCCAACAGACTAAAAACAATTTTACTGCTTTTTTCGGGAAATAACACCGAATCATATTGGCTAGATAAAGCTGAACAATTAATAGCAGAAACAATTAAATTTTGCAGACTATATAATAATAATTATGTGACTTTTGAGGAATTACATAAACTAATCTGTAATCAAAATTATTATAAAGAAAAAGTTGTTTTATTAAAAGAAAAGTTTTTGAAAAATAATTTTACTAAAGAACAATGTTATGATTTATTAACTTGTATTAATTTTTATGAAAAGGAATTTCTACAACTTGATAACAGAACATTTTCTATACTAAAATCTGAAATTACAAGAATAACAAACTGTTTTGTATCAGATTATAGTGTTATGCAAACATTTAACCCATCAAAAAATGAATCTAATTTAAATATAATGAAAGATATTATCAAATTAGGAAAAATTGTAGTATTAAATATCAATATTGCTGAATATAAAAATTTATCAAAAATAATATCAGCTTATCTAAAATTAGATTTTCAATCTGAAGTTTTGTCTCAACTATCTAAAAAAAATAATAGTATTAATAGAAAGGTTTGTTTTATTTGTGATGAATATCATGAATTTGTTACAGGTACTGATGCTGAATTTTTTGCACAATCTAGAGAAGCAAAATGTATAAATATTGTTGCAACTCAAAGTTACACATCTTTATTAAATACACTTAATAATCCTAATTCAGTTAAAGTAATAGTTCAAAATTTAATTAATAAACTATGGTTTAGAACAGACGATATTTTTACTATAGAAGAAGCTCAGAAGCAAGTAGGAAAAGAAGACAAAGAAAAAATTTCAAAAAACATTTCTGAAAACTCTAAAGAAACAAAATACAATTATTTTACTCAGACTTTTATTTCAAAAAATTCTAATATTTCTGAAAGTTTTAATTCTTATTTACAACATGATTTTGTTTATGATACTAATTTTTTTACTCAAGAATTAGAAACATTTTCTTGTTTAGCTTTTTTATCAAACGGTGAGAAAATACTTAATCCAGAAAAACTTAAATTAGAGCCATTTTTTAAGAAAGGAGAAAAAATTGATTAAAAAATCATTTATATTTATATTCATTTTAGTTATAATTTTTTTACTATTTTCTCCAAATGTTTTTGCTGCAGATCCAAAATTAGTATCCAAAATAAATACTGCCTTTCAAAAAATTGAATTATGGCTTATAAAATTAGCAACTCCTGCTGCTGCTGTTGCAATTTGCACAGGAATTTTTATAAAAAAATTCAGTTTTGGAGATGAGGAGCGAATTCGTGTTGGAAAAAAATTAGTTAGAACTTCTCTTTATTCATACATTTTCTTATTATTACTTGACTTAATTCTATCTACATTACAAAATCTATTGTCTGATTAATATAACGGAGGTATCTTTTTGGAATCAACTCAAATTAATGTTAACGAACTTGTTTCAACTTCTATTAACTCATTATTTAATAATTTATTTTCTTCAGTTGATGAAAATATGTATTCTGTATTAGATAGTATTACTTTTATAAATTCTGAAACAATTAATAATTTATTTTTTCAGAAGATATATGGTACATCTAATAGTATAGGTATTTTACTAATAGCTAATTCATTATTGTTTGGAATTGTTATTTTTTATGCAATTCGTCTATTTTGTGCAAATTTTGTTTCTTCAGAAATAGAACAACCATTTCAATTCTTATTTAAATGTATCTTACTTGGAATAATTATGAATTTCTCTTATTACATATGGATTCAATTATTAGAATTTAACTATTTATTTTCATCATCATTTAGGGAATTAGGAAAAAGTTTTTTTCATATTGATATTTCTTTTGCAGAATTAATAAAAAAAATAAATGCAGTTAGTTTAATAAGTGAAAATACCTTCAATATTTTTTCTTTTAATGGATTAATTAAATCTTTTACTTCTTTTGGATTAATTAGTTTATTGTTTTCATATTCTTTAAGATATGTAATGATAAAAGTATTAATTTTAATAACACCATTTGCTATTCTTTCGTTAATTAATACATCCACAAGTTGGTTCTTCAAATCATGGATAAAATCCATTTTTGCACTTTTAATAATGGAATCCTTAATTTCAATAATTTTATTGATCGTTTTTTCTATTAACTTTTTTTCTAATGACTCAATATCAAAATTATTATTTATAGGTTCCATATATTCATTAATTAAATCAAATCAAATAGTTAAAGAATTAATTGGAGGAATTACCACAGATTTTTCATTTAATTTATCAAACCTCAAAAAACTTTAATAGGAGTATATATGAAATTTGTTTTTCCACGAAATTATAATTATCAAAATAAAATGCTTGGTGTACTTGATTATAATACAGCTGTTTTTAATACAGTTTTTGCATTATTTGATTATTTAATATTATCAACATTCATAACTAATTTATATTATAGAATTTTCTTTTTTATACTTACTTCTATGCCTTTACTTTTATTTAGTATTATTGGTTTTAATAATGAAAATTTCTTATATGTTCTTAAATATTTAATTCATTTTATATATAGTGATAAAATATATATTTTTAATAAGTTTTAGTTTATAATTACTACATTTAGAAATATATGTTTAAACAGAAAGATACTACATCTTTCTGTTTTTTTATTGTATATTTTTATTTTTAATGGTATAATTTGACAAATAATTAGTTAAGGAGGAGGTTATCTTGAAATTAGAACAAAACAATAATTCTTTTATATTTTCTACAACAAATATTCCAGATTTATTTTTCACAGAATATCTTTCACAATCTTCAGGTGATTCTATTAAGATATATTTATATCTACTTTTTTTGTCTAAATATGAAAAAGATATTAAAATAAATGACTTGTCTAAAAAACTTGATCTACCTCTTAAGGTTATTCAAGAGAGTATTAAATATTTAGAAGAAACAAATCTGATTACCAGAAAGAACACTGGATACCTAATAAATAACTTACAGGAACTTGAATTATATAAATTATATAATCCTAAAATAACTTCTTCTCCTGAAGAAATGAAAAAAATAGCAAATAACAAATACAGAGCTAAAGCAATTGAAAATATAAATAATGAATTTTTTCAAGGTATAATGTCTCCTTCATGGTATATTGATATTGATCTTTGGTTTAAAAAATATTGTTTTGATGAAGAAGTTATGATTGCTTTATTTAGATATTGTTTTAATAGATCTGCTTTACATAGAAACTATATTCAAACTGTTGCCGAATCATGGAACAAGAATAAAATTAAAACTTTTAATGATTTAGATATCTACTATGATAAACAAGAAAAATTAAAAATTCTACAAAAAATAATAGCCAAAAAATTAGGTATTTTTAGGCCACTTTCTCAATATGAAGAAGGATATATAGAAAAATGGAATGTTGATTTTGGTTTTAGTTTTGAGATTATAGAAATTGCATTAAAGAAAACAACATCAAAGGCCAATCCAAATTTTGATTATTTAGATAAATTATTAACTGATTGGAACGATAGAAAATTTAAGACCGTGGAGGAAATTAATAATTTCTTAAGTCAAATGAAACAAAAAAATAAAAATGTTAAAGATCTAGAAAAAAAATCAGGCTACTCAAATTATGATCAGAGAAATTATGATAACTTAAATAGTTTATACATAAACAACACCATTATTGATTCCTAAAAATAAATATTTATATGAAAAATATTTAATATTAAAATTAATTATGCAATATATACTATTTAAAATTGATTTTTAAATAATAATTATTATAAGGATGTGATAAAATGAATCCTAGTTATAAAAAACTTTTAAACGAATATGAAAAAAAAAGAAAACAAAAAGTTCTAGAGATGGAAGATAGAAAAAATATAATCTATTCAGAAATTCCTGAATTAGCTTGCATAGATTCAGAAATTAATAAATTAGCCATATCTTCAGCAAAATCTCTTTTAGAAAAAAATGATTCTAATATTTTAAATAATCTAAATGAAAAAATTTCAAAATTAAAAAAAGATAAAACTAATGTATTATTAAAAAACAATTATCCAGAGACTTACTTAAATATTAAATATGATTGTGATAAATGCAATGATACTGGATATATAGAAATAAATAATTCTTGTTGTTTATGTAACTGTTTTAAACAAAAATTATTTAATATAGAATACAATAAGTCAAATATATCTAATCTCCAAAACCAGAGATTTGAAGACTTTATATCCACATATTATTCAGAATCTGTGGATAATTCAAAATACAACTCTGATATTTCTCCAAGAAAAAATATTGAATTTATTAAAAAAATTTGCATAGAATTTATAGAAAATTTTAATATTTTAGAATCTAAAAACTTACTTTTTACTGGAAACACAGGTCTAGGAAAAACTTTTTTATCAAGTTGTATTGCAAATGAACTTATTAAAAATGGAAAAACTGTTCTTTATCAAACAGCACCAGTAATGCTTGATACAATTATAGATTACAGATTTGGAAAATGCAAAGATCCAACTATATATAATAGTTTACTTGATGTGGATTTATTAATAATTGATGACCTCGGAACAGAGTGCATAAATAATATGAAATTTACAGAGTTATTTAATATACTTAATACAAGATTATTGAATCAGAATAATAAAATTACAAAAACTATTATTTCTACTAATTTATCATTACAAAACCTTTTTAATACATATGATGAAAGGATTGTTTCTAGATTGGTTGGAAATTATAATATTTGCAGATTTTTTGGAGATGATATTAGATTTAAAAAAAAATAATCCGACTATGCGGATTATTTTTTTGTTTTAATTGTTTTTTATGTATTTTAAATAATTCTATAATAATTGTTTAAAAATTTATTTAATTAAAATATATTTTATAATAATTCTTTAATATTTATTTAGAAAGTTATATAACAAAACTATATTTTTATAATAATTATATAATATTTGTTAAGAAAGTTATATAACAAAACTATATTTTTATAATAATTATATAATATTTGTTAAGAAAGTTATATAACAAAACTATATTTTTATAATAATTATATAATATTTGTTAAGAAAATTATCTAACTAATCTATATTTTTATAATAATTTTATAATATTTGTTTGGAAAATTATAAAACTAAACCTTATGCACTAATTTTTTACTCTTCCTCTTCTGGTAAAATTATTTCTATACTTACTATTTTACCACCATCGTTTGTTCTCATTAATGTAACTCCCTGTGTTGATCTTCCTAGAATACTTATTTCTTCTACTTTTAGTCTAATTATAGTTCCTTTATCTGTAATAATCATTACATCTTCATTTCCTTTTGCAATTCTTATTCCTACAATACATCCAGTTTTAGGTGTTACTTTATATGTAATAACTCCTCTTCCACCACGATTTTGAACTCTGTACTCTTCTAATTCAGTTCTTTTACCAAAACCATTTTCAGTAATTGCTAACAAAGTTGCATTTGTTCCTGAAATTATAGATTCCATTCCTATTACAAAATCATCATTATCTATTTTCATACCAATTACACCCTGTGCTGATCTTCCAAGTGGCCTAACATCTTTTTCATCAAAAGTAATACTCATACCTTTACTTGTAACTAACACTATATTATCTTCACCATCAGTTAATCTAACATCAATTAATTCATCATTTTGCTTTAATGTAATAGCTACTAATCCTGATTTTCTTGCAGAATCATATTCACTTAATTTTGTTTTCTTTATTATTCCATTTTTTGTTCCCATCAGAAGATATTTTCCATCTTCAAAATTGGTTATTGGTATAATTGCCGATATTTTTTCTCCATTATCTAATCTCAATAAATTAACAATTGCTGTACCTTTTGCTGTTCTTCCTGCTTCAGGAATCTCATAACCTTTAAGTCTATATAATTTACCTTTATTACTAAAGAATAAAATTGTATCATGTGTTGAAGCTGTAAATATTTGTTTAACAAAATCTTCTTCTCTAGTTGAAATACCTGTTATTCCCTTACCACCTCTTTTTTGGCTTTTATATGTATCTATTGGCATTCTTTTTACGTAACCAAAATGTGTTAAAGCAACTACTGTTTGCTCTTCTTTAATAAGATCTTCTAATTCAAAATCTCCTTCTGCTGGAACAATTTTTGTCAATCTTTCATCGCCATATTTTTGTTTTACTTCTTCTAACTCTTTTTTTATTACATCATAAACAAGTTTTTCACTATTTAAAATAGATCTTAAATACTCTATTAATTTCATTAATTGATTATATTCTTCTTCTATTTTTTCCCTTTGTAAACCAGATAAAGTTCTTAATTTCATATCCAATATTGCTTGAGCTTGTATTTCAGAAAGATTAAATTTAGCCATCAATCTTTCTTTTGCATCATCATATGATGAACGTATTATACTTATTACTTCATCTATATTATCGATAGCAATTCTTAATCCTTCTAATATATGTGCTCTAGCTAAAGCTTTATCTAACTCAAATTTTGTTCTTTTAATTATTACATCTTTTCTATGAGCTATATAATATTCTAAACATTGTTTAAGTGTTAGTACCTTAGGTTCTCCATCAACAAGGGCCAATATTATTGCACCAAAAGTGTCTTGCATTTGAGTATTTTTATAAAGTTGATTTAACACTACCTGAGCATTTGCATCTCTTTTTAACTCTACTACTATTCTTACTCTATCTTGTCTATCTGATTCATCTCTTAAATCAGATATACCTTCAATTCTTTTATCTCTTGCCAATCCAGCAATATTTTCAATTAATCTAGCTTTGTTTACCTGATAAGGAAGTGATGTTACTACAATTCTTTGTCTATTTCCATTCATTTCCTCAATCTCAGCCTCAGCTCGCATTATAATTTTTCCTCTGCCTGTTTTATATGCTTGTCTAATTCCTTCTTTACCTAAAATCAAACCTCCTGTAGGGAAATCTGGGCCTTTAACTATTGATAGTAAATCATCATCATTTACTTCCTCACCATTTTCATCTGCTTCAATAATCTTGATTAATGCATTGATTATTTCTGTCATATTATGTGGTGGTATATTTGTTGCCATACCAACTGCTATACCTGAAGAACCATTAATTAATAAAGTAGGTATTCTTGTTGGTAGAACTGTTGGTTCTTGTAATCTATCATCATAGTTTGGCATAAATTTTACTGTGTTTTTTTCTATATCTGTTAGCATCAACTCAGAAACTTTTGACATTCTTGCTTCTGTATATCTCATCGCGGCTGCTGGATCTCCATCTATAGAACCAAAATTCCCATGACCATCAACTAATGTATATCTTAAAGAAAAGTCTTGTGCCATTCTAACCATTGCATCATATACTGAAGAATCTCCATGAGGGTGATATCTACCCAAAACTGAACCAACTGTATTAGCACATTTTCTATATCCTTTATCTGATGTTATACCATCTTCATGCATAGAATACAAAATTCTTCTATGTACTGGTTTTAAACCATCTCTTACATCTGGTAGAGCTCTAGCTACAATAACACTCATAGCATAGTCAATATATGATGTTTTCATTTCTGTTTCAATATTTCTCTCAATTATTTTTCCTTCTTGAAATTCCATTTTATTTCCTCTTTTCTAGTATTTTGTTTCTTATCATATTATACTAAACCCTAAAAAATTTTGCAAGGAAAATACTATCTTTTTTATTTTTTTATAGCTTAAAATAAGCCATTCCGTAATATTAATTTTTAATTAATTATATAATAATTATTACACATTAATTTTAAATTTTTAAAAAATTTTTTAATATCTGTTTTTATATTACAATTTTTTTTATTATATTAATATTTTTGAGAGTTCTAATTGCTCTTTAGAAATTTCAAAATTTCCATTATTATTATTTATTAATGTTTGAATATTTTCAATTTCTTTTGCTGAATTAATTATATTAGAGAAAGGTGTTACTTTTGCCAATTCTTCTTGGATTTTTTCATATGTATCATTCATTTTCCCTAAATTCTCTAATTTGAAATATTTATTCCATGATTCAATATTTTTATTTACATCTAAAATATTATTTTTTTGGCTTTTAAATTCTTCTTTTATATTATTTTCTATATGATCAATTAATAAATTTTTTCCTTCTTTTAAAAGACTAGTGATTTCTTTAGATAATAATTTATTTTTTTCTGATACTTCTAGTACATAATCAAATAAATTAGAAATACCTTCTATTAAACCACCTTTCATTAATGCTTTTTCAACTTGCTCTAGATCTGTAAAATTTCCATTAAATACACCAACAATATTTTTTCCTAATTCTATAGATGTATTAATAACCTGATTAATACCTGACTCAAATCCCTCTGATATAAAGGTATTTTTTATATCAATAATATCCTTTTCAATAAAGTCTGGCATAATTGTTTTTATACCTAAATCTATTGCTTTATTAATTGTTTTTCCCAAATTTGTTTCTAAAAAATTGTTTTGAATTTCTGCTGTTATTGTATTATCAACATTAAATTCTTTTTCTAAATTGTTATTAATGAACAAATTATCCATATTGCCTCCTTTATAAAATTTCTATTTTTTAAGATTATTCAAATTATATTATTTTTATGAATCTGATAAAATATATATATTTATATTTTATTTATTTATATATATTTATATTTTTTTTATTTATATATATTTAATTTTTTTAAATTTTTATTATTTATATATATTTTTTTTATTTTTTTTATATATAATTATATTTAATTTTTTTCTAATTTTTTTCTAGTTTTTTTATTTATTTATTTTTATTTTAAATTCCATATTTTCCACCTATTTTGCATTTTTATTCAAACTAGTTTTATTTATTTATTTTTTTTATTTATTTATTTTTATTTATTTATTTATTTTTTTATTTTATTTATTTTTCTACATTATATGCTGGTATTATTACAGATAATTTTTCCATTTGGCTCTCCTTATATTATATATTTATTTATTTTTATTTATTTACTTGTTAACTAGTATATTAATTTTATTTTCATCTATTTTCCATATATTTTTATATATTCTAAACAAATTAATTGATTTTGTATATTCATATTCTTCTTGTCTAATTAGAAAATAATTTTTATTGCTAATTTCTATTAATTTTTTATTAAATTCATAAAAACATTCATGTGAACAATTAATAATTATTAAATCATATTCATTTTTATATTTTTCAATATTTTTAAAAAAATTATTTTTTTCGAAAAATATTTTTCTTCCATCTATTAATTTAATATCTTTATTATTATTTATATTAATATTTTTAATATAATTAATATTTAAAAAATCCATATTTATTATTAATATTTTTTTATTTTTTTCACAATATTTTATTATCATTAAAATAAGTATTATTTTAATTTTAGAATTAACACCTGAAATAGAAATAATTTTATTTTTTATTATATTTTTCAATATATTTTCTTTGTCGTTTTTATTTACTTGTTTATTTATTATTGTTTGTTTTAATTCATTACTTTTAATATTATTAAATGATTTAATATTATTATTTATTTTATTATTTATATTTGTTTTTAATTTATTATTATTTTTTGCTGTTTTATTATTATTTTCTATTAATTCATTTTTTATTTTTAATATTTTATTATTATTTATTTCTTTTTTATTATTATTTATTTCATTAATCATATTATTATTTATTCCTTTTATTTTATTGTTATTTATTTCTTTTATTCTATTATTATTTATTTCATTTATTTTATTATTATTCATTTCTTTTATTCTAATGTTATTTATTTCATTTATTTTATTATTATTTACTTCTTTTATTTTATTATTTATTTTCATTTTTTCCACTCCCATTTATTATATTATTTTCAAAATCTGAGGAATTGATTTTACATAACACATGATCATCTGCTGCGAAAATTAAACATTCTCCTCTTTTTAATGATTTTATTTCTATTTTCTCTTTTTCTGAAATATTACTATATTTTTCTAGAACTCTAATATTCTCCTCTTCTAGTGAAAAAAAATATTTAATATTAGAATTATTTAATATGCTTTTACCATATGCACCATTTTCTAATGAGAATAAATCAGAAATATCTTGAGTTATTGCAACTGCACTTCCACCATATTTTCTAATAGTTTTAAATATTTTATATATAAAACTAGCTACTTCTTTATTTGAAGTAATACTTATTAATCTCCATATTTCATCAAAATAAATTGTTTTTTTTACCTCTCTTTTTTTCTTTATTTTGTCCCAAAATAAATCTGTAAAAACATACATTCCATATTTTATATTTTCTTCTCCTAAATCGTAAATATCTGCAATAATTAATTTATTATTAATTTTAATATTTGTATAATTGTTAAAACAATTCAAAGATCCTTTTACAAAAGGTAATATTTTTATCTTAAAAATTTTTGTATCTTCTGATTTTGATAAAACATTATAAAAATCTTCCAAAATAGGCATTTCTTTTGTTCCTTTAAATACACTTTTTTTACCTATTTTTTTATATAATGATTTATTATTAAAATTTATTCCCTTTATTTTATAAGTTTCAATTATTTTTTCTTCTATTATTGCTTTTTCTTCTTCATTTAAATTTCCAAATATTAAATTAAAAAAACCAATCAATTTTATTATTTTATTTGATAGATATCCTTTTTGGTTTTCTTCTAAACTTTCCTCTCTAATATCAAATATATTAATATATGTATTTGAAGTTGGACCAATTACAATTAACTCTCCATCTAATTCATTACATATATTTGTATATTCTCTTTCAGGATCTATCACATATTGATCGATTCCTAGTATTCTGTATCTAATTATCATTACCTTTGTAAAAAAAGATTTACCGTGCTCCACTTGTTCCAAAAATACTTATATTGGAATTCTTATATTTGTTGTTTTCATATTTATCAATAAAAATTTGTGAATTATTGTATAGATTTTTTCCAATATAGATACCATTTTTATCAAAAATATTGGAAGAGATAAAAGGATAAGTTCCGAACTAGTCCACTTGATAATACATTTCTGCAAGTTGCACTTTTTAATAAGTCGCTATTTTCATTTAGCGGTAAGCATGCTTTATAAGCTTGCTCTTGTCTAAAATATGCTCTTTTGGTTATCATTCCTCTGCTTTGAATTATACCTTCTATTTTTTCTATTAAATACCCTAAATCTTTTTTATCATCTGAAAAAGTACTTATATATAAATATAGAAAGTATAGTTCCTCATTATTTACTTGAATTTCTTTTCTTATATATTTAGCATCACTATAAGTAAATGCTGCTATCTCAGAATCTTCTCTATTTTCTCCTATATTTTTTAAATTGACTCCTACATTACCAATATGGTAAGTTAAATCCCTAATTGTCTTATATATATCTTGCTTTTCATAAAACATAGAAATATTTATATCAATATTTGAATCAATTATTGTTTTTAAAAGTAAATCATTAAATTCTCTACTATAATTTACTACCATAATAGTAGAATAATATGAATCATTAACTTCTAAATACTTTGGATTCTCTAAATTAATATATTCTGGCAAAATATAGTCCTTGTATGTAAATTCTCCTTTTTTAAAATCAGCAAATTCATTTTTTTTAAGTATTTTATTTTTGTAATCTGAAATCTTATTAAAATAATTTATTATATTTTTTTTTGATTTTATTAATATGTTTATATATTTATTATTTATATTTAATTATTTCACCTCCAAATTATATATATTTTTATTAAAAAACGAATATAAAATATTTTTAATTTCTTTTTTATTAGAAATATTTATAACATTATTTCCACATCTACTTAGATTCTCTTTAATAATATAATATTTATCCTTTAATTCCTCAAAGATAATATTTTCATCTTTTACTATATTTTTTTTATTATTAAAATCATTTATTATAATATAGTAGCTTTTTGTTGCAGACTTTTGTGTATAATTTATTTCTTGAATATAATTTATGTAGTTTTTTGATACTTCTAAAATTTTATTAGTTTCTTTTTTTGATTGCTTTTTTACACTAGAACAGTGAGTTGATAAATCTTCTTTTTGACTTTGAATTAAAATCTGCATGTTAAAATTACATGATTTAAGAAAATTTTTATAAGCATTTAATATTGCTTCTTTTTCTAGTTCTGATTTTAAATAGTAATTAACAGGAACAACTTTAATAATTTTTATATAATTATTATTTTTCATTTTAATTATACCATTTTCACTAATTTTTTCTATTTGAATCCATTCTTGTACACTTTTTAAATCTTTATTTATTATTTCCTCCTTTTCTAAAATATTTATAATTCATTTTACAATAATAGTATTACAGAAAATATTAAAAAAGTCAACATAATTCGTTCGACATAATTCGACATTTTAAATTTTTATTTTATACTATGAATACATTTTTCCTTTATATATCAAGCAAAAACAATATTTTTATCTTTCCATTGTTTAAAATGTTATGTTTATTGTTTTGTTATTTTATTTTAAAAAATGTATATTATATTATAAATTGTTAATAATACTGCTATAAGATTAATATTAGTTGAACAAAGATTTTTATTAACTTATTAAGTTTTTAAAAATGGAACAAAAATATGATTTAATTTAAATATTTTAGGTTAATTCGTGTCAGACTAATTATAAAGATTAAAAATAAAATAGATATAATTTTATTTTTTATTATAGTAATAGTTAATATATCTAGATTAATATTAGTTTTATGATAATAGCAGATAGAAATAATCTATCTGCTATTAATTATTATTTATATAAAATTTTAATATTTTAATTTGAAATTATTAATTCATATTATATATTTATTATTATTTATTCTATTTAAATAGAATAATAATTTTAATACAGTAATATATGATATTAATTAATAATAATTTTTCTTTATATCTATTTTTAACTTATTAAATATCTAGATTTTTAACATATTTAGCATTATTTTCAATAAATTCTCTTCTTGGTGCTATTTCATCTCCCATTAATATTGTAAATATTTCATCTGCTTTAATTGCATCATCCATTTTTACCTGAATTAAAATTCTTGATTCTGGATTCATAGTCGTTTCCCATAATTGTTCTGGATTCATTTCTCCAAGACCTTTATATCTTTGCATTCCTATTCCATCTCTACCTATTTCTTTAAGTTTCAATTCCATTTCTTCATCACTATAGCAATAAATATCTTGCATACCTCTTTTATATAATTTGTAAAGTGGTGGATTTGCTATATAAACATTTCCATTTTCAACTAAAGGTCTCATATATCTAAAGAAAAATGTTAACAATAAAGTTCTTATATGAGCTCCATCAACGTCAGCATCAGCCATTATTATAACTTTTCCATAGCGTATTTTTGTAATATCAAAATCATTTCCTATTCCGGCTCCAACTGCTAAAATTACAGGTTGTAGTTTTTCATTATTATATATTTTATCAGCTCTAGATTTTTCAACATTTAGCATTTTCCCCCACAATGGTAAAATTGCTTGAAATTTTCTATCTCTTCCTTGTTTTGCACTTCCTCCTGCTGAGTCTCCCTCAACTAAATATATTTCGCAAAGTTCTGAATTTTTTTCGCTACAATCTGCCAATTTACCTGGAAGAGTTGTTGATTCTAAAACATTTTTTCTTCTTACTAATTCTCTTGCTTTTCTTGCAGCTTCTCTTGCCCTAGATGCACTTATACATTTTTCTAATATTGCTCTAGCTATACTTGGATTTTCTTCTAAAAAATTTGTTAATGCCTCATTTACAAGACTTTGAACAATTCCAGAAACATTACTGTTTCCTAATTTTGTTTTTGTCTGTCCTTCAAATTGAGGATCTTTCACTTTTACTGATACAACTGCTGTTATTCCCTCTCTTATGTCTTCACCTTGAAGATTTCCATCTTTTTCTTTTATAAGATTATGTGATTTAGCATAATCATTAAATGATTTTGTTAATCCTCTTTTAAAACCTTCTAAATGTGTTCCACCTTCTATTGTATTTATATTATTAACAAATGTATAAATATTTTCACTATATGCTGTTGTGTATTGAAAAGCAATTTCTACTGGAACCTCTCCATTTTTTTCTATATAAATTGGTTTATCATGAATTTTTTCTTTGCTTCTATTTAAAAATTCTGTAAAAGAAATCAATCCTCCCTCATAGCAAAACTCTGCTTTTTTTGGAGTTTCGATTCTTTTATCCTCAATACTTATAAATAAACCTTTATTTAAAAAAGCCATTTCTCTAAATCTAGTTTCAAGTGTTTCATAATCATATTGAAGAGTCTCAAATATAGTATCATCAGCTAAAAACCTTACTTTTGTTCCAGTTTTTTCTGAATCTCCAATTCTTGTTAATTTATTTACTGTTTTCCCTTTTTCAAATTTCATCTGAAAAATTCCGCCTTCTCTTTGAATTGTAACTTCTGTCCAAGAAGAAAGCGCATTAACAACTGATGCTCCAACACCGTGAAGTCCTCCTGAAACCTTATATCCACTGTCACCACCAAATTTTCCACCAGCATGTAAAACAGTATAAACAGTTTCCGCAGCAGATATTTTAGTTTTTGCATGAATATCAACAGGAATTCCTCTTCCATTATCTTCTACGCAAATGATATTACCTGGTTCTATTGCAACACTTATTTTCGTACAATATCCTGCAAGAGCTTCATCTACACAATTATCAACAATCTCATAAACAAGATGATGTAATCCTCTAATAGAAACACTTCCAATGTACATACCTGGTCTTTTTCTTACAGCCTCTAATCCCTCTAAGACTTGTATTTGATCTGCTCCATATTCATGTTCAAATTTTTCCATTTAATATCATTTCCTTTCCATTGAAAAACATTATTTATATTATTTAATTAATTTTTTTATTTTTAATAATTTAATATTTAATTAATTAATTTATTTTTATTTAATTATTTTATTTTTATTTATTTAATTTATTTAATTTATTTATTTATTATTATTTATTTATTATTATTTATTTATTATTTAATTAATTATTTAATTCATTTAGTTTATTTTATTGTTTAAATTTTCTTAATTATTTTAATTTATTTATTTTAATTTATTTATTTAATTTATTTTAATTTATTTATTTAATTTATTTTAATTTATTTTAATTTATTTATTTAATTTTTAAATTAATTATTAATACTACCTTTTATAATATTATTAGAATTAATATTTATTTTTTCATTATTTATTTTATTTGTACTTGTTATTATTACTTGAATATCATTTATGTTTTCCAAAAATCTATTTGTTCTTTTTTCATCTAATTCAGACATAAAATCATCTAATAATAAAACTGGATATTCTCCTATTTCTTCCTTAACTACTTCTAACTCAGCTTTTTTTAAAGAAAGAATTGCTGTTCTATGTTGTCCTTGAGAACCATATATATTAACTAATACATTATTAATATATATCATAAAATCATCCCTATGTATACCTTTATTTGTAAAACCTTTTAAAATATCATTTTTTCTATTTTGTACTAATATTTTCGAAAAATTCTCCTTATTATTACAATCAGAAAAATAAACCAACTTTATTTCTTCTTTATTTTCTGTAATATCAAAATGAATTTTATTAATTTTATTTTTTAGTTTTTCAAAAAATTCATTTCTGTATAAAAATATTTTATGTCCGTATTCAACTAAGTTTTCGTCCCATATTTCAATTGTTTTTTCTTCTTTTTTTTCAAATTTTATTTGCTTTAAATAATTATTTCTTTGTTCCAAAATTTTGTTATAATTATTTAATAAATAAATGTAATTTGGTCTAAGTTGACCTATCATTATATCTATAAATCTTCTTCTATAAGAAGGTCCATTTTTTAAAATATTTATATGTTCTGGTGTAAAAATAACTATATTTAAATTACCTAAAATTTCACTTAATTTTTTTAATTTTATTCCATTTAAATAAATATCTTTTTTTTCTTGTAATTCTACTTTAATATTACAATCTCTATCTATCTTAGATAAATCAATATCAATTTCCGAAAATTTTTCACCAAATTTTATTAACTCATTATCTTTATTTGTTCTAAATGATTTTCCTATTGCGGCAATATAAATTGATTCAATAATATTTGTTTTACCTTGAGCATTATCTCCATATAAAACATTTATACCTTTTTTTAAATCTAAATTTAATTCTTTGTAATTTCTAAAATTTTTTAATTTAATTTTTTTTATCAACATTTTTTGCCCCTATTGTGGATAACATTATAATTATTATATTATTTTTTTTTATAATTATTTTGTAATTATTTTTTATATTTATATTTTTTCTATCTTTCCCAAAATAGTTTGTTTTTATATTTATATATTTTAATCTTTCATTCTGATTGGTAAAATCATATATTTATAATCTCCATCTTCAATCGGTCTTATTATACAAGGTGATATGCTTGTACCAAAATCTATAAATACCTCTTCATCATCTATAGCTCTAAAAGCATCTAAGAAATATTTTGGATTAAACCCTGCTTCTAAGTTTTTACCTTCTGTCGAAATATATATTTCCTCTTTAGCATCTCCAGTCTGATTAGTACAAGAAATTGTAACTTTTCCAATATCTATAGATACTTTGACTGGATATTTTTTCTCCTTTTCTATTGAAGAAGAAGAAATTAAGCTTATTCTTTCAAAACAGTTTTGTAATATATTTTTATTAACTCTTATTCTTGTCTCCCATGTTTCTGGAATAACACTTGAATAATTTAAAAACTCTCCATCTAATAATCTTGTTACTATTTTGCAATTTTCCATTTCAAAAAGTGCTTGATTTTTAGAAATACCTATTTTTATGTTGTCAAAGCAATCTAGCAATATTTTATTTATTTCATTTAATGTTCTTCCAGGAATAACAGCTGTAAAATCATTTACTTTTGCTTGTAAAAATTTGCTTTTCCATGCTAATCTAAATCCATCAACTGCAACTAAATTTAATTTATTATTTATAACTTCAAATAAACAACCAGTAAAAATAGGTCTATTTTCTTCTGTACTTACAGCAAAGATAGTTTTTCTTATCATTTCTTTCAAACTTGTTTGTTCAATTTCAATTGAATTTTCTATACTTATTTTTGGTAATTCTGGAAATTCATTAGGATTCATTGTTGCTAATTTATATAAAGAACCTTCACATTCAATTACTAATAAATTTTTATCATTAATAGAAATATTTATATCAGTATCAGGTAATTTTCTAATAATTTCACTAAACATGGTTGCATTAACAACAGTTGCACCTTGTTCTACAACATTACATTCAATAATATATTCTATTCCAATTTCTAAATCATATGTAGTTAATTTTATTTCATTATCATTAGTTTGAATTAATATTCCTTCCAAAATTTGCATAGTTGTTTTTGAAGCGACAGCTTTTGTTACGGAATTAATAGCTTTAAGGATTTTTTCTTTTTCACAAATAATTTTCATTTTAGTTCGTCTCCTTTTATAATAATATAATATAATTAGTAATAGTAGTATTAGGTGCTGTGGAAAGTGTGGATAACTATGTGTATAGTTGATAGCCCCAGCAAAGTAGATGTTGATATTTTTGTGGAAAATTCTGAAAGTTATCAACAGGTAAAAAATTTAAATGTGGATAATTGAGTTATCAACAGTTTATCAACAGGTTATTAACAGGGGGGTGTGTATATCTAATGTGTTATTTCCCTAAGAATAATTTGAGGTCGATTTATCGAACATTTATTTTTCCAAACATAGATTTCAAAAATAACATGTAATAGTATATTTCAATATTATTTGTCAGAAATTAAAATGTTTTTCACACTTTCCACAATTAGTTTTGTATTTTGATTTTCTTTTAATTCTTTATCAATTTTACTACAAGCATGCATTACTGTTGTATGATCTCTTTTGCCAAAGTCCTTACCTATTTGAGGTAGAGACATTTGAGCTACATGTCTACAAAGATACATTGCAATTTGTCTAGGAAAAGCGATATCATTTGATCTTTTAGATCCTTTAATTTCCTTAGAGCTTATATTAAAATATTTTGCAACAGTTTCTTGAATATATTCTGAAGAAATTACTTTATCTTGTTGTGAAACTATATCATTAATTGCTCTTTCAGCCATTTCCATTGTAATTGGACTGTTTGTTAAAGATGATTTTGCAATTAATTTATTAAGTGTGCCTTCTAATTCTCGAATATTTGAATCAATTCTTGTTGCTATATTTGAAAGAATGTCATCTTCTATAATTATATTATCAGATTGAGCTTTTTTTCTTAAAATAGCAAGACGTGTTTCATAGTCTGGATTAGAAATATCTGCGATTAAACCCCACTCAAATCTTGATTTTAATCTATCTTCTAATAGATTAATATCTTTTGGAGGTCTGTCACTAGAAAGAATAATTTGTTTTCCACTTTCGTGTAATGCATTGAAAGTATGAAAAAATTCTTCTTGAATTCGTTCTTTTCCTGCTATAAATTGAATATCATCTATTAAAAGTACATCAATATTTCTATATTTATTTCTAAAAGTTTCATTTTTATTGTCTTTTATAGCATTTATTAGTTGATTAGTAAATTTTTCAGAAGATACATATAAAATATTAGAGTTTCTATTTTTTTTCAATATTTCATTACCAATAGCGTGCATTAAGTGAGTTTTACCCAAACCAACTCCACCATAAATAAATAATGGATTGTAAGAAGTAACAGGAGCTTCAGCAACAGCAAGTGCAGCTGCATGAGCAAATCTATTATTATTTCCAACAACAAAATTATCAAAAGTATATTTTTGATTTAAAGTCGAATTTGAATAACCATAAGCTGTATCTGTATTATTAGAAACATTATCTAAATCTTGCACCTCTTCTTTTGCAATTATAGAAATAGTACAATCTTTATTAGTAATATATTTAAAAGTATTTGTTAATAAATCATAATATCTTGAATGAATAGCTTCTTTTTGAAATGTTGAAGAAGCCAATAAAACAATATTACAATTATCAGCACTTTGGATTTCTAAATTTTTAATCCATGTTTCATAAGAAATTTTTGTTGTTTCATCTTTTAAAAGTTCTTTTGCTTTTGTTAAAAGTTCATTTAATTCATTTTGCATCTATTTCAGTCCTTCCAAATCCTTTATATAAAGGGACTTTATATGTTATCCACATATTTTTCCACATATGTTGATAAATGTCCACATGTGTGGAAAATAAAAAGAGTTAGACACATATTTCTTATAAAAAAATACCTATAAAATAGTCCTTCCCTATCAATTTTATATAATATCAAACATTAAGTAGAATAGTCAATATAAAAAGAAAATTATTTTTAATTTGTGATTTACTATTGACATAAATCAACATACTATAGTATAATCTTTACATTAGTGATAATATTAATGTAATGTAAGTAATTACGGTTGATATAATTAGGAGGTGCAAAAATGAAACAAACATTCCAACCAAAAAATAGACAAAGACAAAAAGAACATGGATTTATGAAAAGAATGAAAACTAGAGCGGGAAGAAATGTCTTAAAGGCAAGACGCGCAAAAGGAAGAAAAGAAATAAGTGCTTAACACCTGGGGCTACAAATATGTGGCCTTTTTTGGTAATTAAGAAAAAGAGTGAATTATGAAAAAAATAAAAACATTAAAAAAAAATTATGAATTTAAAAATGTAATGTCAAAAGGAAAATTTTTTTGTGAAAAGTATATTACAGTATATATTTCTAAAAATAATTTGGAAAAAAATGTAATAGGTATAGCAGTTAGTACAAAAAGTGCAAAAGCAGTTATGCGTAACAGAATTAAAAGGTTAATAAGAGAAAATTTTATATTAAAAAGAAATATAATAAAAAAAGGTTACAATATTGTATTTTTATGGAATAAGAAAAATGAAGTATTAGATACAGATTTTCACAAAATAGAAAAAGACATGGACAAAATTTTTAGAAAATCAGATTTATATTTATAGATAAAGGTAATTATGAAAAAAATATTAATTTATTTATTGAAATTTTATAAAAAAAATATTTCTCCAATAATTTCTGCAAATGGGATTAATTGTAAATATTATCCTACTTGTTCAGATTATATGGGACAAGCAATAGAAAAATATGGGATTATAAAAGGTCTTTTTTTGGGAACTAAACGATTACTTAAATGTAATCCGTTTTCAAAAGGAGGCTATGATCCATTAAAATAGGAGGAAAAAATGGGAATATTCGCAAATATTTTAGGATATGTTTTAAACTGGTTATATATGTTGGTAAATGAAAATTATGGTGTCGCTATTATATTATTTTCTGTTTTGCTTAGAATTATATTACTTCCAGTTACATATAAACAGCAAATATCAATGAAAAAAACCGCAAAAATCCAAAAAGAAATAAAAAAATTGCAAATAAAATATAAAAATAATTCAGAACAATTAAATAAAGAAACAATGGAATTATATAAAAAAGAAAAAATGTCACCATTTAGTGGTTGTATAAGTTTAATTGTGCAAATGGTTTTAATACTTTCTGTTTTTTGGTTAGTAAGTCAACCATTAACATATATGAAATCTATAGATAAAACAATTATAGAAGATTATAAAAATCAGATAAAACAAGAAAATGGTACAATATCAAATTATTCAGAAATAGAAGTTATACAGAAAAAATCATCAATAGATGAAAGAGTTAAAATAAATATGGAATTCTTAGGATTAGATCTAAGTAAGGTACCTAATCAGAATATGAAAGATGTTACTGTTTATATAATTCCATTACTGTACATTATATCTTCTATAATAAGTATAAGAATTACTACAATGTCACAAGAAAAAGATAAAAAAGAAAAAAATAATAATGAAAAAGCATTGGTAAGAAAAGGTGAAAATGAAGAAATAGATAATACAGAAGCAATACAACAAATGAGTAAAACAATGACTTATTTTATGCCATTATTAACAGTATGGATAGCATTTATAGCTCCTTTAAGTTTAGCGTTATATTGGTTTGTAAGTAATGTATTAATGATTGCAGAACGATTATTAATAAAAAATATTATTGATTCTAAGGAGGACAAGGAAAATGTCTAAAACTATTATTTCAGAAGGAAAAACTACAAATGATGCAATTGAAAAAGGATTAAAAGAGTTGGGTCTTACTAAAAATGATGTTGAAATAAATGTGATTGAAGCATCTGATAAAAGAAGTTTCTTTGATATTTTAGCTCCTAGAATTGTAAAAGTTGAGTTAAAAATAAAAGAAAATAATAGTAAAAATCCAGAAGAAAAACAAATAGAAAAAAGTAAAGAAATATATAATAATGAAGATATAGAATTAGATGAAAATACTTTAATTAATGCAAAAAACAAAATAGAAGTTTTTATAAATAGTTTTTTAAGACTTATTTCAGATAAAGATTTTAATTATTCTATTAAAATTCAAAATAGTAAAATATATATAGATATTACAGGAGAAGATGCTGGAATACTTATAGGGTACAGAGGAGAGTCAATGAATTCTCTTCAAAATATAATTACATCAGTAGCAAATAAGGAAAGTGAATCAAGAGTTAAAATTTTCTTAGATATTGAGGGTTACAGAGAAAAAAGAATAAAAGTACTTGAAGAATTAGCCGTAAAAGTATCAAAAATAGTTTTGAAAAATGGAAAATCAATAACATTAGAGCCTATGTCAGCATATGAAAGAAAAATAATTCATTCTAAATTACAGGAAAATGAATTAATAAAAACGCATAGCGTTGATGAAGAGCCATATAGAAAAATTGTTATATCAAAGAAGTAAATTCTAAATAACAAATAATTAAAACCATATAAAAAATACTATTTATATATAAAAAGAAGTTCTTATATAATAAAATATTTATATATAAAAAAAAGTTCTTATATAAAAAATATATATTAAATAAAAAAGTATTAAATAGAAAAATAAATCAGAAGTCAAAGTTCGGATTTTAGTTTTTAAGAGTTTTCTTAGGCTGATTTTCATCTTTGATTTTTTTTGAAAATATAAAATCGAAAGGAGGAAATGATTATTTAATAAATTAAAGTAATCATAAAAAAAATGAGTACAATAGCTGCAATATCAACTGCTACTGGAGCAGGAGGAATAGGAATAATTAGAATGAGTGGAGAAAAAAGTTTTGAGATACTTCAGAAAATTTTTCAACCAACAAAGAAATTCGAAAATAAAGATATTAAAGGATATTCAATAAAATTTGGTTATATTATTGATAAAAATAAAAATGAAAAAGTTGATGAAGTATTAGTTTCATTTTTTAAAAATCCAAAAAGTTATACAAAAGAAGATATGTGTGAAATAAACTCACATGGTGGAATAATTATAGAGAGAAAAATATTGGAATTATGTTTAAAAAATGGTGCTGAAATAGCGGAACCAGGCGAGTTTACCAAAAGAGCTTTTTTAAATGGAAGAATAGATTTGACACAGGCTGAATCAGTAATAGATATTATTAATTCAAAAACTAATAAAGAAGCTGAGGCATCTATAAACCAACTTGAGGGTAAACTTTCTAATGAAATAAAATCAATAAAAAAGAAATTACTTGATATAATGGCTGACATAGAGGCTTCTATAGATTACCCGGAATATGATATAGAGGAATTATCTTCTGAACAATTATTAAATAAAATATTTGAGATTAAACAAGAATTGATATTGTTGAAAGATTCGTTTAATTCTGGAAAAATTCTAAGAGAAGGAATAAAAACAATTATTATTGGAAAACCGAATTCTGGAAAATCTTCATTATTGAATTATATTTTAAATGAGGAAAGAGCTATAGTTAGTGATGTTCCAGGAACAACAAGAGATACAATTGAGGAGTTTATTACTATTCAGGGTATTCCATTAAAAATAATTGATACAGCAGGAATAAGAAATACATCTGATAAAATCGAAGAAATAGGTGTAAAAAGAGCATTAAAATTAGCAGAGGAAGCTGATTTAATAATTGCTATTTTTGATGGAAGTAAAAAATTGGATAATGAAGATTTTGAAATTCTAGAGTTGATAAAAGAAAAAAATGCTATTATTATCAATAATAAAATTGATTTGGAAAATTCGCATGTAAATGCTCCAAATTTAAAAAATATAAATAAGACAATAGTAGATATGTCTACAAAAAATAAAATAGGAATAAACGCATTATACGATGAAATACTTAAAATGTTTAGAGTTAATGAAATTAATATCAATGATGGAGTAATAATAACAAATATAAGACACAAAAACCAGCTTGAAAAAGCAATAGAAAGTCTTGAAGAATCAATAAAATCAATAGAAATAGAAATGCCTGTTGACATCACGTCAGTTTACATAAAACAAATTATATCAGAACTTAATACTATTACAGGAGAAAATGTATCTGAAGATATAATAAATGAAATTTTTTCGAAATTTTGTTTAGGAAAATAAATTCAATTTCTTGAAAATCAATTATTAAAAAACAATTATTAAAAAACAATTATTACAAAAAAATTATTATAGAAAATGTTATTATAAAAAATATTATTATAAAAAATAATATTATAAAAAATAATATTATAAAAAATAATATTAATTAAGAATTCAAATACTTTTATAAAAAAATATAATTGTTAAATAAAATATAATAATTTGAAAAAGTATAAAAGTAATATTATATATATAAATTAGTAGAAAAAATATAATTTTTTAATAAAATTTACTAATAAATAAACAAAAAAAGGGAGAACACTTTTTCTTGTTTCATAAAAAACACAAGTATAAATATTAAAGATAAGGAGAAAAAAATGAGTTATTATGCAGGAAAATATGACTTAGCGGTAATTGGTGCAGGACATGCTGGTTGTGAAGCGGCTCTTGCATCAGCTAGAATGGGATTAAAAACATTGATGTTTTCAATTAGTTTAGAAGCAGTTGCAAATATGCCTTGTAACCCTCATATAGGAGGAAGTTCAAAGGGACATTTGGTTAGAGAAATTGATGCATTGGGCGGAGAAATGGGAAAAAATATTGATAAATCATTCACACAAATAAGAATGTTAAATACATCTAAGGGACCAGCTGTTCATTCATTAAGAGCACAAGCTGATAGAAAAAAATATCAAGCAGAAATGAAACACACAATAGAAAAACAAGAGAATTTATTTATTAAACAAGCAGAAATTGTTAGTATAAATCTTGAAGAAGTAGAAATTGATAGTGCAACACTAGAAAAACAGATAGAAAATGAAAATGTAGAAGACATATGTAATTTAAAAGAGCTTGAAAATAAAAAAAGTATTAGAAAAGTTAAATCTATAGAGACAAATATTGGAGCAATATATGGTGTTGATTCAGTAATTGTAGCAACAGGAACTTATTTAAAAGGAAAAATACACATAGGTTCTGTTAATTTTGAAAGTGGTCCGGATGGAGTTTTTGCATCAAATAAATTATCAGAATCATTAAATAAATTAGGTATAAATTTAATAAGATTTAAGACAGGAACTCCTGCTAGAATAAATAAAAATAGTATAGATTTTAGTAAGATGGAGAAGCAAGATGGAGATTCAAATTTAATTCCTTTTTCTTTTGAAGATGAATTAGACAGTGAAATTGAACAATTACCATGTTATTTAACATATACTAATTCAAATACACATCAAATAATAAAAGATAATTTACATTTTTCACCACTTTATTCAGGAAAAATCGAAGGAACAGGGCCTAGATATTGCCCATCAATTGAAGATAAAGTTGTTAGATTTAGTGATAAAGAAAGACATCAAGTTTTTGTAGAACCAATGGGGAGGGATACTGATGAAATGTATATACAAGGAATGAGTTCTTCTCTTCCAGAAGAAGTTCAAATAGCAATGTATAGAACCTTACCAGGATTGGAAAATGCAGAATTTACAAGACCAGCATATGCTATTGAATATGATTGTATTGATCCATCGGAATTAAAATTATCATTAGAATATAAAAAAATTGAGAATTTGTTTTTTGCAGGACAAATAAATGGAACATCAGGATACGAGGAAGCTGCAGCACAAGGACTTATTGCAGGTATGAATGCAGCCTTAAAGCTGAAAGGTAAAGTACCTGTTATATTAGATAGATCTCAAGCTTATATAGGAGTTTTAATTGATGATATTGTAACAAAAGGAACAAATGAACCATACAGAATGATGACTTCTAGAGCAGAATATAGATTATTACTAAGACAAGACAATGCTGATTTAAGATTAACAGAAATTGGTTATAAATCAGGATTAATATCTGATGAAAGATATGAAAATTTTAAAAATAAAAAATTTAATATAGAAAAAGAAATTGAAAGAATGAAGAAAAAAACTATTAAACCTACAACTGTTGTAAATAATTTCTTAGAAAGGGAAGGGTCTTCAACGATATCATCAGGAATAAAATTGATTGATTTGTTGAAAAGAAATGAAATTAATTATTCAAAATTAAATGAAATTGATTCTGAAATGCCTAACCTTTCTAAGCAAGAGGCCGAAGAGGTTGATATTCAAGTTAAATATGAAGGGTACATAAAATTACAAGAATCACAAGTGGAAAAATTTAAAAAACTTGAAGAAAAGGCATTATCTTGTGAAATGGATTATAGTAAAATTAAAGGGCTAAGAATTGAGGCTATGCAAAAATTGAATAAAATAAAACCCATATCAATTGGCCAAGCTTCAAGAATATCAGGGGTTTCACCTGCAGATGTATCTGTTTTGTTGATATACATAGAACAAGAAAAAAGAAAAAATAGTATAGGTGGTAAGTAATGGATAAAAAAGAATTTATAGAAAAATTTAAACAATATGCTGAATCATTAAAAATCGATACTGATAATGAACAGTTTGAAAAATTTTATAATTATATGAATCTATTAATAGAGTGGAATGAGAAAATTAATTTAACAGCAATTACAGATCCAAATGAAATCATTTTAAAACATTTTATTGATTCAATTACAATAAATAAGTATATAAAAAATAATTCTAAAATACTAGATATTGGTACAGGGGCTGGATTTCCAGGAATACCTCAAAAAATAATTAGAAAAGATATATATGTTACTTTAGCTGATTCACTTAACAAAAGAATAAATTTTTTAAATCAGGTTATTTCAGATTTAGATTTAGAAAAAATAGATGCAGTCCATGGAAGAGCAGAAGAATTATCTCAAAATAAATATTATAGAGAAAATTATGATGTTGTTGTTTCCAGGGCTGTAGCCCCATTAAATGTTTTGTTAGAATATGTGTTACCATTTTGTAAATTAGGTGGGATTTGTATTTCTATGAAAGGATCTAATATAGAAGAAGAATTAATTGCTTCTAAGAAAGCACTTCAAACACTAGGTGGTGAAATATTTGAAATAGAAAAATTTGAATTACCAAATTCAGATATTAAAAGAAATATTATTATCATAAAAAAAATTAAAGAAACCCCAAACAAGTATCCTAGAAAAGCTGGCACGCCTTCAAAAGAACCTATTATATAGGTTCTTTTCTTTATTAAAAATATAATTCTTTAAAAATAAATTTATTACTAAATAAATGTTTTATTATATTATAAAAGCTATGTGCAAATATGAATTTAATTTGGTAAATATAATGTAGGCTGTATTATATAATTGATGATTAAAAGCAATAGTTTAATTTAATTATAAATAAAAATTATTTGCTAAATTGATTGACATATATCATATAATTTTATATCATATAAATGTTAATGAAATGGAGGTATTAGAAGTGGGAAAAGTAATATCAATAGCTAATCAAAAAGGTGGAGTAGGAAAGACTACTACAGCAGTAAATTTAAGTGCAATACTTGCTAAAAAAGGCAAAAAAGTATTATTAATAGATGCAGATCCTCAAGGAAATGCGACAAGTGGCGTAGGCGTAGATAAATCTGTACAAATGTCTGTATATGATGTTTTAGTAGATGAGGTTGAAATAGAAAATACAGTTCAAAAAACTGTTATGGATAATTTAGATTTATGTCCATCTAATATTAATCTTGCAGGTGCTGAAGTACAATTAGTAGCAGTAAAAGGAAGAGAAAAAAGATTAAAAAATAAAATTGACATAATTAGAAATAAATATGATTATGTAATTATTGACTGTCCTCCATCTTTAGGAATAATAACATTAAATGCATTTACTGCATCAGATTCAGTATTAATACCTGTACAATGTGAATATTATGCTTTAGAAGGTTTAGGACAATTAATTAATACGATTAATTTAGTTAAAAAACATTTAAATAAGGAGTTGTTGGTAGAAGGTGCATTACTTACAATGTACGATGCTAGAACAAATTTATCTAATCAAGTTGTTAAAGAAGTAAAAAAATATTTTGAAAATAAAGTATATAAAACAGTCATCCCAAGAAATGTAAAATTAAGTGAGGCGCCAAGTTACGGAATGCCAATTTGTATGTATGATACACGTTCTAAAGGATCAAGATGTTATGAGAAATTTGTAAAGGAATTTATTAAAATAAATGAATTTATTCCTAGTAAAATCTAAACAACTATATAAAATCTAATTAACTTTTATAAAAAAATAGATCCTTAAAATTGATTAATTTAAATTTTTTTTATAGATATAAAAAACTATTTAAACAATTTTACTAAATAATATACAGAAGAAAGGAAGATATAAATATGGCAAAAATGACAGGATTAGGAAAAGGCCTAGATGCATTGTTTGGGGATACTTCTATAGATGATGAAGAAATAGAACAAATAAAAAGAGAGCTAAAAGATGGGGAAGAATTAGTACAAAAAATAAAAGTAATAGAAATTGAACCTAATAAAAATCAGCCTAGAAGAGTTTTTAATAATGAAAGCATCGTGGAATTATCAGAATCAATTAAAAGATATGGAATTATTCAACCAATAATAGTTACTAAAAAAGATAATTATTACGAAATAGTTGCGGGAGAAAGAAGATGGAGAGCATCAAAGAAAGCTGGTCTAACAGAAATCCCATGCATTGTAAGACAGGATGAAGAGAAAAAAAATAAAGAAATAGCTTTGATTGAGAATATTCAAAGAGAAGACTTAAATCCTATTGAAAAAGCTAGAAGCTTTAGAGAACTTATGGATGAATATGGTATGACTCAGCAACAACTTTCTGAGACAATTGGAATAAGTAGAAGCGCTCTGGCAAATACTGTAAGATTACTTAATTTGGACGAAAGAGTTATAGATTTAACTTTACAAGGGAAACTAACAGAAGGACATTGTAGATCTTTAATGTGTTTTGAAGATAAGGACAAACAGTATGAAGCAGCTATTCAAATAATAGAAAAAGGTGAAACTGTTAGAGATATCGAAAGAAAAGTTAAAAATAAAAAGAAAACTCAAAAAGTAGAAAAAAAATATGATGCTATTTTTAAAGATATAGAAAACTCTTTTCAAGGTTTTTTTGGAACAAAAGTAAAATTGGATGCAGGTAAAAGAAGCGGAAAAATAATTATTCAGTATACTTCAAATGAAGATTTGGAAAGGATTCTAGATATAATTGGACAAAAATAAGAATTACTAACAATAATCCCATTTTTTTAGACAGTTTTGTTTAATAAAAAGTGGGATATATTTTATAATTAGATAAATTTATTAACATAACCTGACTAATAAATGAAGAATTGAAAAAGAAACTTCTATTTGGTAAAAACAGTTATTTCGTAAAAACAAATATTATTAAATTTTCCTATTGACAAATTAACATGTAATATGCTAAGATATATATGTTGCATCGATTTACGGAGAGGTGGTCGAGTTGGTTTATGGCACCAGTCTTGAAAATTGGCGTGGGTTTGTAGCTCACCGTGGGTTCGAATCCCACCCTCTCCGCCAATGTAATAATAAAGCTAGATGTTAAATATAAATAAGATATTTATTATCTAGCTTTAATTTTATATAATTTTGGAGAATTACCCAAGTGGTTGAAGGGGACAGTTTGCTAAACTGTTAGGGTTCGTAAGGGCCGCGAGGGTTCAAATCCCTCATTCTCCGCCAAAATAATTATGGAAGAATATTTTATATATTCTTTTTTTTATAGTTTATAAAAATAGGAGAAAATATATATAAATTATAAGTAACCTGAATTAAACTTATATTTAATAAAGTAATTAGCATTTAAATTTATTAGGTTTAAATAGTTAATAAATATTAACAGAAAATAAATTAACAAATAAATAAATATTAAATTTAATAAACTGATAATACAATCTGAAATATGAATAAAAAATGATTAAAAATATTTATTGAAATTCTAAAAAGTCTTACGCTATAGCGGAAAAGCGGAAATAGGTATAGACAAAATAAAAATCTTATGATACAATATTTATATCAACAAAAAAGAAATAAAATTAAATAGTATTAGTAAGATATATCTATAATTTGAATTTAATTAAATCAAAATTAATTAAGAAATATTCTTATAACAATACTTTATTGAATTTTAAATAAAATTAATGTAAGTAAAATGTAGTAAAAAACGGACTAAATAATGTAGATTAGATGTAAAAAAAAATGAACTTTATCTATTTATTATTTTGGTCTTTTTGTTGTTTTAAGAGAAATATTAGTAAATATTAAAATTTTCTAATATCTTCCGCCTATTTTCTGCATAATTGCGATTATATTTATATAATAAAGAATAAATAAAATACAAATATAGTTTAATATATTTAAAGAATAAAATTTTATTTTTATAATAGTATTAAAGGGTGATATTTTGAGTATTGGAATTTGTTTTTCAGGTGGAGGAATAAAAGGGGCAGCGCATATAGGAGTAATAAAAGCTTTTGAAGAGGAAAATATAAAATTTGAATATCTATCAGGGACATCTTCTGGAAGTATAGTCTCGGTTTTATATTCAATAGGTTATAATTCTAATGAGATAAAAGAAATATTTGAAAAGAATATTAAAAAAATCAAATATATCGAATTTAAAAAAATTATAGATTTAATCTATGGAATTATATTTAAGAGAAAAATAATAATAGATGGATTAAATAGCGGAAAAAATATTGAAAAAATAATTAATAAATATTCTGAGAAAAAAAATATTTATAATATTAATGAAGTAAAAAAGAAAATACTAATACCAAGCATAAATATACAAACAGGAGAAATATATATTTTCTCTTCTGTTAAAGTACCAAAAAATTGCAGAGAATTCTCTGATAATATTAAATATATAGATAATATTAATGTTGGAAAAGCTGTTCGCGCGAGCTGTTCATATCCAGGCGTTTTTTCACCATGCAATTATAATAATGTGAAATTAATTGATGGAGGAGTTAGAGAAAATACTCCATGGAAAGAATTAAAAAAAATTGGAGTAGATAAAGTTATCTGTGTTATTTTTTCTGAAGAAAAAGAATATATAAAACAGTATGAAAATAATATTTTTAATGTTATTGGAAGCTCCATAAAAATATTAAATCATGAATTGTCTAATTATGAACTTTATGGAAATGACTATATAATAAAAATAAAATCAAAAAATATAGGATTATTAGATTATAAAAGAATAAATTACATGTATAATATTGGTTATGAAGAAGGAAAAAAATTTATAAAAAACAACAAAGGCAAATTAAATGATTTGTTCTATTAAAAATGAAAAAAAATAAAAAACCAGTAAATGGTTTTTTATTTAAAGAGTTCTTTTAATTATTTATTTGCTGTTCAGAAAGATTTTCTTCCATAATTAATGATTTTTTAATTTTATTATTATTTAAATTATCTTTTGCAACGGTCATTAATAGTTTTAGTCTATTTGTCTGATTTGATTCACTTGCTCCAGGATCATAATCAATAGGAGAAATATTGGCATTTGGGTATTTGCTTCTTATAGTTTTTATTACACCTTTTCCAACAACATGATTTGGTAAACAAGCAAAAGGCTGAACACAAACTATATTTGGAATTCCATGTTCAATATATTCAATCATTTCTGCTGTAAGGAACCATCCTTCACCAGTTTGATTTCCTATGGATAAAATATCTTTAACCTTATCTTGTAATTTCCATATATCACATGGTGGTAAATATCCTTTTTTAGATTTAGAAAGTGCTATTTTAACATCTTTTTCTAATAAATCTAATAATTTAATTGCTGTTTTGAATATTTTCGCTTTTATTGCATCAGTTTTAATTAATTTATTAAAGGTAATTTTATGGGTACAAATAAATTTAGCGAATCCCATAAAATCAGGCATAACTACTTCAGCACCTTCTGATTCTAATTTATCAACAACATAGTTATTTCCAAATGGATGATACTTAATTAAGACTTCACCAACGATTCCTACTTTTGGTTTTTTTATAGTTGTATCTAATTCTATTTTTTCAAAGTCTTCAACCATTTCATAAATATTGTTTTTAAATTCTTTCATAGTTGATTTTTTTATAATGTTTTTGCATTTAGTCATCCAATAATTAAATAGTTCTTGTGTTTCACCTTTATTAATTTCATAAGCCCTGTTTTTTGCTGCCAGTTTTTGTATTAAATCTGCATATACAATTGCTTTTAACATTTTTTCCATCATAGAAATTGATAATTTAAAGCCAGGCATTTTTTCCATTCCTACGAAATTAAAAGATACAACAGGAACATTTTCGAAACCAGCGTCTTTTAAGGCTTTTCTTATGAAACCTATATAATTTGTAGCTCTACAACCACCGCCTGTTTGTGACATTATTAATGCTGTTTTATTAATATCATATTTCCCAGATTCTAATGCCTCAATCATTTGTCCAGTTACTAATATTGAAGGATAACATGCGTCATTATTAACATATTTTAATCCTGTTTCTACAGTATGATCTGTACAATCTCTTAATAATTCAACATTATATCCCGAATTTTTTAAAGCAGTTTCTAGCAATTCAAAATGAATTGGTGCCATTTGAGGTACTAAAATAGTGTAATCTTTTCTCATTTCTTTTGTAAATATCTTTTTGTCTATTTTATAATTTCCGTCATTTAAACAATTATTTAATCTTTTATTCATACTTGCTAATAAAGAGCGTATACGAATTCTGATTGCACCTAAATTATTAATTTCATCGATTTTAATTAGAGTGTACATTTTTCCATAACTTGTTAAAATCTCTTCAACTTGATCAGTTGTTACGGCATCAACACCGCAACCGAATGAATTTAATTGAATTAATTCCAAGTTATCTTTTTTTCCAACGTAATCAGCTGCCGCATAAAGTCTTGCATGATAAGTCCATTGGTCTACAACTCTCATTGGTCTTGCAGTTTCAGTTAAATGACAGATACTGTCTTCGGTAAGTACAGATAATCCTAAGCTAGTTATTAATGTATCAATACCATGATTTACTTCTGGATCTTCATGATAAGGTCTTCCAGCAACAACGATTCCTTTCAAATTATTTTCATCTAGGAATTTTATTGTTTCTTCACCCTTAGCTCTAATATCATTTTTAAAATTTTGATATTCTTTTTCTGCCATTTCAGCAGCTAAAAATAGTTCTTTGCTAGTAAAAAAGTATTTTTTAAATTCTGGTAACTCCAATATAGTAGCTACTAAACTATTTTTTTCAAAAGATAAAAAAGGATTTAAAAATTCAAAATTAGCATCTTTTAATTCTTCTACATTATTTTTAAGAACTTCTGAATAAGAAATAACAATTGGACAATTGTAATGATTGTCTGATTTATCATATTCCTTTCTAGAATAAGGGACACATGGATAAAAGATTGTTTTAATTCCACTATTTATTAAACTTACTATATGACCATGTGATAATTTAGCAGGATAACAAACTGATTCAGAAGGCATAGATTCAATACCTTTTTCATACGTTTTTCTATTGCTCTTTTCTGAAATAATTACTCTAAATCCTAGATTTGTTAAAAAAGTAAACCAGAAAGGATAATCCTCGTACATATTTAAAACCCTAGGGATACCTATTGTTCCACGAAAAGCTAGTTCTTCTTCCAAAGGAGTGTAATTAAATATACGATCATATTTATATTTTATAAGATTAGGTAAATTTATACCATTATTATTGCTAGTTCCAGCTCCTCGTTCACACCTATTTCCAGAAATATACTTGCTACCATCATTAAACTTATTAATAGTTAATAAACAATGATTTTCGCATAAATTACATCTGATATGAGATATTGAAACCTCTAAATTTTCTAGTTCTTCCCTCGTAAGAATTGTAGATTTATATTCCATGTCCATATTTGATTCATATTGCTGTTTTGCTAAAAGTGCAACTCCATATGCACCCATAAGACCTGAAATGTCTGGTCTAACAACTTCTTTTCCTACGATTAATTCAAAAGCACGTAATACGGCATCATTATAAAAAGTCCCACCTTGAACAACTATATGATCGCCTAGAGTTTTTATATCTCTTACTTTCATAACTTTTTGAATTGCATTTTTTATTACTGAATAAGATAATCCTGCTGAAATATCTCCAACGGTATATCCTTCTTTTTGAGCTTGTTTTATTTTTGAATTCATAAAAACAGTGCATCTAGAACCTAAATCAACTGGTTTTCTAGATTCTATTGCATATTTAACAAAATCAGTAATAGAAACATTTAAACTTTTGGCAAAAGTTTCTATAAAAGAACCACAACCAGAAGAACATGCTTCGTTAAGCATAATATTGTCAATAACACCATTTTTGATTTTAATGTATTTCATATCTTGTCCACCAATATCTACAATACTAGTAACATTTGGCATAAATTCTTTTGCTGCAGTATAATGTGCAATAGTCTCGATTTCATTCAAATCGATATTTAAAGCAGTTTGAATTAATTTTTCTCCATATCCAGTAACACCACTAAATCTAATTGTCGCAGTACCTGGGATAACTGAATAAAGCTGTTTTATCATTTTAGAAACACTTTTCAAAGGATTTCCTTCATTACCACTATATAATGAATATAATAATGAACCATCCCTATCTATTAGAACAAGTTTTGTTGTAGTTGAACCAGCATCTATTCCAACAAAACAATTGCCTTTATAAGAAGATAAATCAGACTTTCTAACAATATTTTTATCATGTCTAAATTTAAATTCGTCATATTCTTCATTTATTGCAAATAAAGGATTAAGAGGATTACTTGTCATGTCATGAGAAACTTTAAGCACTTCAATTTTACTTCTTAATAATTCATTACTAATTTCAGAGCTGTTAAATGATTCAAGGGCTGCTCCTGTTGCTACAAATAAATGAGCTTCTGAAGGAATTATAGTTTCTTTTTCTGTTAAGTTAAGTGTTTGAATAAAACGATTTCTTAATTCTGATAAATAATTTAGTGGACCTCCTAAAAATGCGACATTTCCTTTTATAGGTCTACCGCAAGCTAATCCACTAATAGTCTGATTAACTACTGCTTGAAAAATTGAAGCAGCGATATCTTCTTTTGCTGCACCTTCATTAAGAAGAGGTTGAACATCAGTTTTTGCAAAAACTCCACAGCGAGAAGCAATTGGATAAATTGTCTTATAATTCCTTGCTAATTCATTTAATCCTAATGTATCAGTATGTAATAAAGAAGCCATTTGATCTATAAAAGCTCCTGTTCCACCAGCACAAGTACCATTCATTCTTTGCTCTATAAACTCATCAAAATAAATAATTTTAGCATCTTCTCCACCAAGTTCAATTACAACATCTGTTTCAGGAATAAAATATTCAACAGCTTTTTTACAGGCAACAACTTCTTGAATAAAAGGAATGTTTAAAAAATCAGCTGCAGACATTGCTCCTGAACCTGTTAAAGAAATTGTAAAATTATTCTCATAGTATTTATTAGCTAAATCTTCAAGAACATTGCAGATAGTATTTTTTGTATCTGAAAAATGTCTTTGGTAATTACAATATAAAATATTTAAGTTTTGGTCCATTACTACTATTTTTACTGTGGTAGACCCCACATCTAAACCAACATGTAAAGTTTTTTTCATATAAATGCTCCTTTCTTTTTACTAAAGTAAAAAGATATAATTCATACTATATTCTATAGTTAAATAGCTAATTTGTCAATTATTATAGGAATTAAAAATCAATAAAAATATTGTAAGTAGTTCTAAAAAGAACTGATTAAAATATATTTAATTGAAATGGAGGGGATCAAGTGAAAGAAAAAAATAAATTAATAGTAATTTTTTTATTAATAGTTTTGATTACTGCAATTTTTAGTTTAATTTTTATAAGAGTTTATAATAATAAGGAAAAAAAAGAAATCTTAATACAAGAAGAAATTTCTGAGCAACAAAACAGATTTGCTAATGTTTTATTATATTTTATAGATTATCAGACAGGTGAGTTAGAAACAGAATATAGACTAGTAGATATAAAAAGATTAGTAAATAACCCGTATGAAATAATAATTAATATGTTGATAGAAGGTCCAAAAAACGTTAATTATAAGAAATCAATTCCAAATGAAACAACAATAAATAAAATAGAATTTAAAAATGGAATATTAGAAATATCTTTTTATCCTGTAATTTCTGAAAATAATAAAAATGAAATACATTTAATAATAGATAAAACTTTAAAAGAACTTCTAGAGGTAGAAAAAGTAATAATTAAATAAAGTGTAAATACAAATAAAAAAATTAAATCAAATTTAAATATTAATTAAATAATAATTAAATAAAATTAAGTAATAGTTAAATCAAAATATTTAATAACTAAATAATAATTAAATCATTATTAAATAAATAAAATACTGAAAAAATTAAATAATAAATAAATCAAAATTAAACAATAATTAAATCAAAATTAAATAATAAATAAATTAATATTAAATAATAATTAAATATTAATTAAATAATCATTAAATCAAAATTAAATAATAAATAAATCAAAATTAAATCAAAATTAAATAATAATTAAATACTAAAAAAATCAAATAAAAATCAAATAATAATTAAATAATAAAAAAATAAATATTAATTAAATAAAAATTAAGTATTAATTAAATTAAAATCAAATAATAAATAAAATAAAATATTTATTAAATATAAAATTAATAATAATTTATTTATAATTAATTTATATTAAAATTAATTATGACTAAATAAAAATAATTATAATGATTAATTATTATTTAAAAAATATAAAAATAATAATTATTAATTGAACATTCAAAATATATTTTTAAATAAGAGTAATTAATATTTTAGTATTTTATATAATTTAAACATCTTAGAATATTTTGTTAGATTATTTAAAAAATATTCGATTTCGTAAAAAGAATAAAATGCGGCTTCTTTTTTAAAAATAAATTTTGATTTTATATTTTTTGTGTTATTTTTCATATTACCACCTTTTTTAAAAAATGTATTTTCAAATATATAAATATAATATATAATATGAATGGATTTTATAATATGATAATAAATAAGGAGAAAAAAATGCAAAATGTATTAAAAGAGGATGAAAGAATTGATGAATTAGGAATCGGAAAATTTAAAATCATACAAAATAAAAAAGGTTTCTGTTTTGGAATAGATAGTGTTTTATTATCTGATTTTGCGAAAGAAATAAAAACCGGAAGTAAAGTTGTTGATTTAGGAACAGGAACAGGAATACTAGGAATATTACTTTGTGCAAAAACAAATTTAAGCTCTGTTCTTGGAGTAGAGATTCAGGAAGAGGTTGCTGAAATGGCAAGAAGAAGTATAGTAATGAATGGTTTAGAAAAAAAATTTACTATATTAACTACTGATGTAAAAAAATTAAAAAATAAAATAAAATTAAATAATTATGATGTTGTAATAACTAATCCGCCATATAAAAAAATCAATACAGGAAAAATAAATGAAAATGAAAAAAAATTAATATCAAAACATGAAATAACAGCTGATTTATCAGAATTTATAAAAACAAGTTATAGTATTTTAAAAGATAACGGAGCTTTTTATATGGTACATAGGGCCGAAAGACTATCAGATATTATATATGAATTAAGAAAAAATAAATTGGAACCTAAAATAATTAGATTTGTATATTCAAATGAAATAGAAGATTCAAAATTAGTATTAATTAAAGCAATAAAAAATGCTAAATCATTTTTAAAAGTTGACAAGCCATTATATATTTATGATAATAAAGGTAATTATACTTCTGAAATTTTTAAAATATATAATAAGTAAAAAAGAAGATAAAATAAATTGAACGGAGGAGCTATATATATATATAGCAATTAAAAAGTGAAAGGTAAATTATATTTAGTGGCTACACCTATAGGTAATTTAAAAGATATAACATATAGAGCTGTAGAAGTATTAAAAGAAGTTGATATTATTGCAGCAGAAGATACAAGACATAGTCTTAAATTATTAAATCATTTAGAAATATCAAAACCATTGGTGAGTTATCATAGACATAACGAAGAAAATAAATCAGAATTTTTAATAAATAAGATATTAAATGGAGAGAATATTGCTATTATAACTGATGCGGGTACACCAGCAATATCTGATCCGGGAGAAGAAATTGTTAAATTAGCAATAAAAAATCATATTGAAATTATTCCTATACCTGGTGCGTGTGCATTAATAAATGCATTAATAATATCTGGAATGGATACAAAGGAGTTTAGTTTTTACGGATTTTTACCATTAAATAAAAAAAATCGAAAAATAAAAATTGAAGAAATAAAAAAAGAACAAAAAACTATAATATTATATGAGGCTCCACATAAAATTATAAATACACTTAAAGATATAAATGAAGAAATAGGAGATATTAACATTTCAATTATAAAAGAGTTAACAAAGATACATGAAAAAGTTTTTAGAGGAAAAATATCTGAGATAATTGAAAAATTAGAAAATATTAAAGGTGAAATAATAATTGTAATTGAGGGAAATAAAAACAATAATGATAATAATATTGGAAAAATATTAAATGATATGAATTTAGAAGAACATTATAATTATTATGAAAAAAAAGGTTTCGAAAAAAAGGAAATTATAAAAAAAATTGCGAAGGATAAAAATGTAAATAAAAATGAAATATATAAAAATTTTTTAAATAAATAATAAAATGAAATATATAAAATTTTTTTAAATAAATAATAAAATGAAATATTTAAAAATTTTTAAAATAAATAATAATAGCTAAATAATATAATTAAAAAATCGCGAATTTCGCGATTTTTTATTGTTAAAATAATAGAAAAATAAAAATATATTGATCTTACAAAAAAATAAAGAAACAGAAATGTTACTTAAAATAACATAAATTAATTTAGAAATTAAATATTAAAAAAAATATAAAAAACATAAATAAATATATAATAATATTAAAAAATTATAAAAAAGATTAAAAAATTAATTTAATTATTATAAATAAATATAAATTGATTTTAAAGAATTATAAAATAATTCAAAGATATAAAATTAAATAATATAAATATATCTGTATTTAAAAAATAAACATAAAATAAAAGTAATAAAATATATTTAAAAATAATATTATTAAATAAAAAAAATTAATAAATGTAAAAATAAATAGTTAAATATTGAAATGAATTACAAAAAATTAATCATAATTACAAAAAAATTAATATTTTAATTTAGTAATAAAAAAAAATAAAAGGAGGAAGATTATTATAATATATAATCAAAAAAAATGTTAAATAAAATTTGGCCAGCAATAATAATTATTTCTGTTGTTTTTTCAATATTATTAGGTAAGACATCAGAAATAAATGACTCAATATTTAAATCATCTGAGAAAGCAATAGAATTGACAATAACATTTATTGGAACGATTTGTTTATGGAATGGAATTATCAATATAGCATATAAAACAACACTTATAAAAAAGATAGTTAAATTAATTAATCCTATTATTAATAAAATATTTCCGGAAGTAATAAATGATAAGGAAATTAAAGATAATATTGGAATGAATATAGTATCAAATATATTTGGTCTTGGAAATGCTGCTACTCCTTCTGGAATTAAAGCTATGAAATTGTTACAAGAAAAAAACAATAATAAAAATATTATTTCAGATTCAATGATAATGCTTATTATTTTAAATACAGCATCATTACAAATAATTCCAACAAGTATAATTGCAATTAGAAATTCCTTAAATTCTAAATGTACTACAAATATAGTTTTTCCAATATGGATAGCAACATTTATGGCAGCAAGTACAGCCATAATAGGTTCAAAAATATTAATAGAATTGAGGAAAAAAAATGATATTAGTTAATTATATTGCTACTATATCAATTCCAGGTTTAATTTTAATTATAATACTATATGGAATTATCGAGAAAAGAAAGGTTTTTGATGATTTTATAGAAGGTGTTTTAGAAGGAGTAGAAATTGTAAAAAGCATTTTCCCGACGTTATTAGGAATTTTTTTAGCTGTTGGATGTTTAAGAAGTTCAGGAATTTTAGAAATCATAGTTAATATATTAAGTCCTATAGCAAATAAATTAAATTTTCCAAGTGAAATTATTCCGTTGGCAATTATTAGACCTATTTCTGGAAGTGCGGCAATGGGAGTAGCGATTGATATACTAAATAATAATGGAGTAGATAGTCAAATAGGAATGATTGCTTCAACAATAATGGGAGCTACTGAAACTACTTTTTATACTATTGCAATTTACGTTAATAGTGTTGGAATAAAGAAAATAAGATTTATATTAATACCGGCTTTATTGGCGGATTTTGTCGGAATAATCACAGCTGTCGTAATATGTAAAATAATGTATTAATGTTTTTATTGACATTTAATAAAAAGCATGTTATTTTTAATTTGTACTTCTTGAAAGTATTTAATTCAAAAAATTTTATTCATAGTAATTAGTTCGAATTGATTTATATAAAAAATCTAAAATCAAAAATCAAAATAAATTTAATTATTTTGATTCTCTAACTAGTATCCAATAAGTTTTTAATTTTGTAGAGAGAGTATTGTCCCTGCTTTATTAATTTTGCCCCCAAAATAAAATAATTTTTTTAGGTTTTATAAACACTCTCTCTACAATTCAAAATAAATAAAAATCGTACAATAAATATTTATTTATTGTAAGTCTTATAATTAATAATTTTAAAACCTAACATTTGAGGATTTGTAATTGCATATCTATATAAGTAAGTTTTACAATTTTATTTCAAAACTTAATATTTGAGAATTTGTAATTGCATATCTATATAAGTAAGTCATATAATTTTATTTCAAAACTTAAACCAAATATAAAAAATATTTATCTGTGATATGTTTCATTATTAATAATTTTAAAACCTCTAAATAATTGTTCTAATAAAAAAACTCTTATTAATTGGTGAGGAAATGTCATTTTTGAAAAGCAGATAAGTTCATCAGATTTTGCTAATACGTCGTCTGACAAGCCAAGAGTTCCTCCAATAACAAACGTTATTTTACTATGTTTAAATGAAAGATTAGAAATTTTATTAGAAAAATCTTCTGAGGAAAATTGTTTTCCATTTAAATCTAAAGAAAAAACATAACTATCCTTAATATTAGAAATTATTTTTTCTCCTTCGCTATTTTTTATTTGTCTAATTATTTTTTCATTTATACTATTTGGTATTTTTTCATCCGATAATTCTATTGTATTTAGAACACAGTATTTAGATAAACGTTTTGAATACTCTTTAAGTGCATTTTTTAAAAAATCTTCTTTGATTTTTCCAATACAAATTATATTAATATGTAGCATAAAAATCCTTTCTTTAATTCATTATAAATATAATTAATAGTAAGAATTAGATATTAATTATAAAAAAATAAATAGTATTAGTAATATAGTGTAATAAAAAGAAAATAGGTATGAGTATTTATCAAATGGATGATTTTCATAGTGTTAGTAATATAGTGTAATAAAAACTTAGAAAATTATAATAAAATTATTAAAAAATAATAAACATATAATAAAAGTACATTATTAAAAAAAATGAATAATATAAATAAATCATATTATATTGATTAGTTGGCTTGGAAAGCTTCGATTTGCAACAAATAATTCAAAATTCATTTTATTGTTTGATAAATCAATTTCATCAAGAACAGTTTGATATGCTAGTTCGGGAAAATTATTTTCCTTACTTAAGTGTCCAAGCATAACGGATTTTAAACCTTTATTTAATAAATGTGAAATTGTTTGTCCTGCAGCTTGGTTAGGTAAATGACCGTATGGACCAGCTATTCTTTGTTTTAAAGGATAAGGATAACTTGAATATTTCAGAATTTCAGGATCGTAATTAGATTCAATCATAATAAAAGTACTGTTCTCAAGATTAGTTAATAATTCAGGTGTAATATGTCCAATATCAGTAGCAATACTGAGTTTCTTTTTATTAAAAGTTATATTAAAACCACAAGGATTAGCTGCATCATGAGGAGTGCTAAATGGAAGAATTTCTAAATCTTTTATCTTGAATTTTTTATTACAGTTAAAATAGCATATATTATTTGACATGATTTTATCCTTTTGAGATGGAATCGCATCCCATGTTTCATAATTAGCAAATACTGGTATATCATATTTTTTAGAAATTGTTCCTAGACCTCTAACATGATCTACATGTTCATGTGTAACAATTATAGCGTTAATGTCTTCAATTCTAACATTAATTGATAAAAGAGAATTTACAATTTTTTTGGCACTTTCGCCACAATCTATTAAAATTTTAGTATTATCTGATTCTACAAAAAAACAATTTCCAGAACTACCACTAAATAAGCTACAAAAATTAAACATAAAAAACCCTTTTCTTAATAAAATAAGTTTATATAAAAAAGCCGTTTATTAATAAAATAAATTTATATAATAAAAGCTTTTTTAAAAAAATAAAGTACTATAAAAATTAATTAAACAAAATATATAATATATTTCGAAATAAACAATTATTAAATGTATAATATATTCCAAAATATATAAGTAATTATTAAAGGTATAATATATTCAAAATATATAAATAATGATTAAAGGTATAATAAAAATTAAGTAAACAAAATATATAATATATTTCAAAATAAACAATTATTAAAATTATAATATATTCCAAAATATATAAGTAATTATTAAAGGTATAATATATTCAAAATATATAAATAATTATTAAAAATATATTAAAAATTAAAATATATTTAAAATGCTTTGAATTTATAATCAATACTATAATCTTTAAATAAATTTCAAATATATATTTAAAGATAAAATATAAAAATAAAGATAAAATAATAAATAATAAAATTCAAGAATTTAATTACTTAGAATTATTCAGAAACTCTTTTAATATCTGCACCCAATTTTCTAAATTTTTCTTCAATGTTCTCATATCCTCTATCTATATGTTCTAAATTATATAATTCTGTTGTTCCTTCTGCTATTATTCCAGCAATTATAAGTGCAGCACCAGCCCTTAAATCTGTTGCATAAACAGGTGCGCCTGATAAAGATTCAACTCCTTCAAAAAATGCGCTTTTCCCTTGAGCAGTAATTTTAGCACCCATTTTATTTAATTCTTCAGTATATTGAAATCTTGATTCCCAAATACTTTCATTAATTACACTAGTTCCTTCTGATATTGATAGAGTTACGCCTAATTGAGGTTGTAAATCAGTTGGAAAACCGGGATAAGGAAGAGTTTTTACATTAGTACGTTTAGTACGAGTATTACACCAAACATGAATATTATCTCCATCTTCTTCAACATTAGCCCCAATTTCTATTATCTTAGCTTTTAAACATTCTAAATGCTTTGTAATACAATTTTTTATTAATACATCACCTTTTGATGCAACAGCGGCAAGCATAAAAGTACCAGCTTCTATCTGATCTGGAACAACAGAATATGTTTTTCCACCTTTTAACTCTTTAACACCATTTACTTTTATAACATCTGTTCCTGCACCTCTAATATCTGCACCCATAGTATTTAAAAAATTTGCAACATCAACTATATGTGGCTCTTTTGCTGCATTATCAATTATAGTTGTACCCTCAGCTAAAACACTAGCAATCATAACATTTATTGTTGCACCAACTGATGCCATATCTAAATAAATCGAACTTCCAACAAGTTTATCAGCATCTGCAATAATATTTCCATTTGCAACTGTAACCTTTGCCCCAAGTGCTTCAAATCCTTTTATATGTTGATCTATTGGTCTTGCACCTAAATTACAGCCACCAGGTAATCCAACTTCAGCATGTTTGCATCTGCCTAAAAGAGATCCAATTAAATAATATGATGCTCTGAATTTGCTTGCCATAGCTATAGGTGATTTTGTAATACATACATTAGTAGTATCAACCTTTATAGTGTTGCTTCCTATCCAATCAATTTTTGCACCCAGTTTTTCTAATATTTTGCAAGATATTCTTACATCACTTATATTAGGTAAATTATCAATAATACAAAATCCGTTTATTAATAGTGTTGCAGGAATAATAGCTACAGCAGCATTTTTAGCGCCACTTATTGTAACTTCTCCTTTTAATTTTGTTTTTCCATTTATTATTAGTTTATCCAAAAAAATAACCCCCACATTTATAAATTAAATTATCAATATAATTTATAACATATATGAAGGTTTTTTACAATAAAATAATTTATTTTTTATAAACTTTTAAAAAATTCAATTATTTTAAATTTAAATTTAATATCAATATCTTCATTATTACTAATTAAAGTATATTCTTCTGATGATAAATTATTTTCGATAATTTCCTTTGACTCTCCAGGAACAATTCCAGAGGTCACATCAACAAAGCATAAAGGTGGAAACATAACACACCACCAATTTTTTCCTTTTGCTGAGCCAATTTCAATTTTCAATGCATCATATTTTCCGTTTGGAAAGTAAATATCTCCATAATTTTTAGTTGGAAAATAAAAATTTCCTATTTCTATTTTTACTGGATAATCATAACCATTGTCATTAATTACTTTTTTAGCTATTTCGTAAAAATCTTTTTCATGTTCTTTTACTATTAAGATTGCTTCTTCTTTTGAAACTGCTGATTTTGACAAGTTATTCATATATGAAATTATGGAATCTCTTACAAGCAATTTTAAATTCTGATCTTCACAAGAATCGCTATTTGCAACAACATGTAATCTTAAAACGCTACTAGATATATTTTTAAAAACTGCATTCGAATAAGAGTAGGCAGAGATAAAAGTAAAGAGAATTAGTAAAGTTAATATAATAAAAATTCGTAATATTTTAATAGTTGTTTTTTTAAACATTTTTATTTTCTATACCTAAAATATGTATTTATAGTATAGATTCCTCCTTTTTTAAAAAATTTAATAATAGTATTATTTACAAAATAAATAAAAATATACAAACAAGGAAAAATTTAAATAATAAAAATTTAAATAATAAGAAATTAATAAAAAAAATAAATAATAAAAAAATAAATAATAAAGAATTAAAAAATAAAGAATTAAATAATAAAGAATTAAATAATAAAAAATTAATCAGTAAAAAACAAATTAATTAAAAATCAATAAATAAAAAATTAATAAGTAAAAAACAAATTAATTAAAAATCAATAAATAAAAAATAAATAATATAAAATAAAATATTAAAAAAATAAATGAAAAAATAAAATTAAATAATAAAAAAATTTAAATAGTATAATTAAAAATAATAAAATTAAATAATAAAATAATTAAAATATTAAAATTAAAAATAATAAAATTAAAATTAATTATATGTAATAATTAATATTAAAAATAAAATGTCGAATAATGGCGAACGATTTAATTGTAATATTATTGACACATAAGTGTTACAATGATAAAATTCAAAATATAATAAATATAAGCTAGGAGGCTTAAAAATGGAAAAAACTCAAATGGATGTTAAAAAAATATGTTGTTTATATGTAAGTGATTGGCATTTATCTGTTATGTTGGTACAATATATTAACAAACAAATAAATAAGGATGTTGGAATAACAACCATTTTTAAAAAAGATGTAAAAAAGAATATTGAAAAATTAGTAGAAATATCAGGGTTGAAAAATAATGAAAAAATTATGAGTATTGATTATGGAAAAAAAGAAGTGATTAGTTATGATGATATAGAAAAAATGATGGATTCAGTAATTCAAAATAAAGAATTAAACATTATAATAGATTTAGAGGAAGAAGAACAATTGAAAGTTAATACATACATAGAAAAATATATCGAGAAAAAATGTATTATTAATAAAAAAATTAAAATTATTTATTGTTTTGAAATTTTATCAAGCAAAAATAATTTAGATAAAATAATAAAAAAATATAATTCTGTATTGAATACTACAGGAGAAATTTTAGTTGAGAAATTTTTTTAGTTTTAGAAATAATTTTATGTAATATTAGATAAATAAAATTATTTTAAAATAAATTTTTAATAATTACCTAAAATATATTTTATTCAATTATAAGATTTAGTTTAATTAATTATAATCTGTATTTTAATTAATTATAAAATTTATTGTAATTAATCATAAGATACATTTTAATTAATTATAAAATGTAGTTTAACTAATCATATTATATATTTTAATTAATTGTAAAATGTAGTTTAACTAATCATAATATATATTTTAAGTAATCATAAAATGTAGTTTAACTAATCATAATATCTATTTTAAGTAATCACAAAATGTAGTTTAAGTAATCAGAAGATGTATATTAAATAATTAGAAGATATGTCTAATATAATACGTCAATGCATAAAAAATATTTAATAAAAATTGAATTATTACAATAAGATAAAATCATGTTGTATAGGTTTACAATAAGACAAAATCATGTAGGTTATTGACTTATATGTTTTTTTGTTATAATATTTAATAATAATAAATCATAAGAACAATATAAAAGGGGATTAATTTTATGGAAGAAAAATACTTAAGTGCAAAAGAAAAACTAATTAAGAGTAGACAAGAAAATTTATTAAATTATCTAGATAAATCAGCAAAAAAAGAGGAATTAATAAATCAAATATTAAAAATTGATTTCGAACAGATCATGAATTTATATGAACAAACTAAAAATAAAATTGACTTTTCAAAAAATGTAATAGAACCAATTGATTATATTGATAAATATAATATATCTAGTGAGAAATTAGAAGAGTATAAAAAAATAGGTGAGGACAAAATTAAAAATGGTAAATATGCTGTTGTAACAATGGCAGGAGGCCAAGGAACTAGATTAGGTCACAATGGACCAAAGGGTACATTTAATATAGGATTAAAATCAAATAAATCAATTTTTGAAATATTAATAGATAGTTTGAAAGAATCATCAAAAAAATATGAAACAACTATAAATTGGTATATAATGACAAGTAAAGAAAACAATAAAGATACAAAGGCGTTTTTCGAAAAAAACGATTTTTTTGGTTATCCAAAAGAATCTGTAATGTTTTTTATACAAGGAGAATTGCCAATGTGTGATGAACAGGGGCAGGTAATAATTGGAGAAAATGGACTAATAAAAGAAGCTGCAGATGGGCATGGAGGAATATTTGAATCTTTAAGAAGCAATCTAATAATTAATGATATGGAGAAAAAAGGAATTGAATGGGCTTTTATAGGACCTGTAGATAATGTTTTAGTTAAAATGGTTGATGAAATTCTATTGGGAGCTACAATAAAAAATGGAATGCAAGCAGGAGGAAAAAGTGTTGTAAAAGCAGGCCCAAAAGAAAAAGTTGGAGTTTTTTGTAGAAGAAATGGTAAACCAGGTGTTGTTGAATATACAGAGATATCAGACGAAATGTCAGAAAGATTAAATGATAATGGAGAATTAGTATTTGCAGAATCTCATATAAATTGTAATTTGTTTAGTGTAAAAGCAATAAAAGAAATAAGTAATAAAAAATTGCCATATCATAGTGCATATAAAAAATCAAAGTTTATAAATTTAGAAGGAGAATTAGTAACTCCAGATAAACCAAATGCCTATAAATTCGAGTCTTTTATATTTGATGCATTTGATATGTTGGAGGATATGACAATTTTAAGGGTAAAAAGAGAAGAAGAATTCGCTCCAGTAAAAAACGCTGAGGGTTCTGATAGCCCTGAGACAGCTAGAAAATTATATACGAATTATAATGATAGATTGTAAGACAAATTAACTAATAGAATAGTTAAAATATAAATACAGAAAAACTCTTCTTATGATTAGTTATTCTGTATTTTTCTATAAAAAAAATGTTTTGTTTGAAATTATATAAATTAAATTCATATAATAAATAAAAACAAATTTAATAAATAAAAATATTCTTAAAAATCTAGGGAATAAAACAAAACAGGGATTGCATTTTTATTTTAAGTGTGATAACCTTGTATTGTAATATGAAAGGATGATGATTATGAATTACATAGATAAATATAATAGTTGGTTGTCAGAAGAAATATTTGATGATCATACAAAAAAAGAATTAGAATCAATAAAAGAAAATGAAAAAGAAATAGAAGATAGATTTTATAAAGACTTAGAATTTGGAACAGCAGGATTAAGAGGAATAATAGGTGCAGGAACAAACAGATTAAACCGATATACTGTTACAAAAGCAACACAGGGCCTAGCCAATTACATTATAAAGCAGGGTGGACAAGAAAAAGGTGTTGTAATAGCATTTGATTCTAGACATATGTCACCAGAATTTAGTAAATGGGCTGCATTATGCTTAAATGCAAATGGAATTAAAACATATAGATTTAATACATTAAGACCGACTCCAGAATTATCATTTGCAATAAGAGAATTAGGTTGTATCGCTGGAATAGTAATAACAGCAAGCCATAATCCACCAGAATATAATGGATATAAAGCCTATTGGGAAGATGGTGCGCAAATAGTTGCACCAAGAGACAAAGAAATAATTGAAGAAGTAAAAAAAGTAGAAACATATTCAGAAATAAAAACCATATCATTACAAGAAGCAGTTAATAATGGTTTATATAACACAGTGGGAAAAGACATAGATGATAGATATATAGAAGAACTAAAAAAATTAGTTTTAAATCCTGATATTGTAAGAGAACATGGAAAAGATTTAAAAATAGTATATACTCCTTTGCATGGATCTGGAAATACAGCTGTTCAAAGAATCCTTAATGAATTAGGTTTTGAGAATGTTTATATCGTAAAAGAACAAGAATTACCAGATGGAAATTTCCCTACTGTTAGTTACCCAAATCCTGAAGATCCAAAGGCTTTTGAATTGGCATTAGAACTAGCAAAGAAAGTTGATGCTGATATGATTTTAGCTACAGATCCTGATGCCGATAGATTAGGAGTTTATTCAAAAGATAAAATAAATGGCGAATATGTAAGTTATACAGGGAATATGTCAGCATTGCTGATAGCAGAATATGAAATATCTCAAATGAAGGAAAAAGGAATTCTACCAGAAAATGGTGTTTTAATAAGCACAATTGTATCATCAGAATTAGCAAAAGCAATAGCAGCTTGGTATGATTTGGAATCAATAGAAGTCTTAACAGGTTTTAAATATATAGGAGAAAAAATTAAATTATTTGAACATAATAATGAAAAAAAATATGTCTTTGGTTTTGAGGAAAGTTATGGATGTCTAGTTGGTACTCATGCAAGAGATAAAGATGCAATAGTTGCTGTAATGGCTTTATGCGAGGCAGCAGCATTTTACAAATCAAAGGGTTTAACTTTATTGGATCAAATGAATGAAATGTATAAAAAATATGGATATTATAAAGAGGCCCAAGTTTCTATTACTCTTAAAGGAATAGAAGGAGAAGAAAAAATCAAAAAGATATTAAATGATTTTAGAAAAAATCCACCAAAAAAAATTGGCAAATATAATGTTATAGCTATTAGAGATTATGAAAATGGAATTATTAATTACGAAAATGGAAAAGAAAAAAACACAAATCTACCTAAATCGAATGTTTTATACTATGAACTTGAAGATAATGCATGGTGTTGTGTAAGACCATCAGGAACAGAGCCAAAAATAAAATTTTACATTGGAGTTAAAGAAGATTCAAATGAAAAAGCTGAACAAGAACTTGAAAAAATAAAAGATGAAATGCTAAAATTGTCATAAAAATAATAAAGTTATTTAGAATTAGATTTTAAATCTTAATCCTAAATAGCTTTTTAATTTTGAATAATTAAGATAGTAAATATTAATGAAAGATAAAAGAATACATTAATATTGAATATTTAATTTTAAAATAATAATAAATTAAGAAATTTTTGAATTTGATTTATTAAATATTATATAAATAATATTGTAAAAAAACCTAATATGAAATAATTATTTATTGTATTAATCAAAGTTATATTCTTACAGGGATAACAAAAAAATATAAGAATTAATTTAATAAATACTAATATAATAATATAAAAGGAGATTATTATGGATATAGTTACATCTAATTCAAATTATACATATGAAAAATATAAAAATAATTTAATAGAATTAAAACAAAAATATGATTTTTTAGAAATTGGAAGTATTGGAAAAAGTATATTAGGGAAAGATATATGGGGAATAAAAATTGGAAAAGGCAATAAAAAGGTTTTTTATAATGGAGCAATACATGCTAATGAATGGATAACGGCAGTATTATTGATGAAATTCTTAGAAAACTATTCAAAAGCATATAATAGCAAATCAAAATTAAATGAATATGATTCAGCAGAGATATATAATTCTGTTTCGTTATATCTAGTGCCAATGGTTAATCCTGATGGGGTTGATTTAGTCACAGGTGGTTTAAAAAATGTGGAAAAAGAATATAGAGAATATGAAAAAATAGCAAATAATTTTCCGAGAATACCCTTTCCAGATGGTTGGAAATCTAATTTTAATGGAGTAGATTTAAATTTACAATTTCCAGCAGAATGGAGAATAGCAAAAGAAATAAAATATTCCCAAGGATTTAATAAACCAGCGCCAAGAGATTTTCCTGGATTCGGACCATTGACTGAACCAGAAGCATTATCAATTTATAATTTTACTTTATATCATGAATTTGAATTAGTTATAGCATACCATACTCAAGGCGAGGAAATTTATTGGAAGTTTTTAAATTATCAAACAGAAAAAGCAAAAAAAATAGGATTGAAATTTGCAGAAGTTAGCGGGTATAAATTATCAGAAACACCATATGCATCAGGGTTTGCAGGATATAAAGATTGGTTCTTACAGCAATATCAGAAACCAGGCTATACAATAGAAGCAGGAAAAGGTATAAATCCATTACCAATAGAACAGTTTAATAGTATTTATGAAAAAAATATAGGAATACTAATTCAAGGTATGGTTTATAATCCGGAATAGTTAAATATAGTATTAAAAAAATAAATAAAAAAGGTAATTATAATTATATTGAAAAAAAAAACTATAATGATATAATAACATTATTAAATTAGAAAGGAGAAGAATATGACAGACGGGAAACAATTAAAAGAAAAATTATTTTATGAAAGAAAAAACGGATGGGAAATTATTAATTCCGAAACAAAGGAGGACATTTATAAATTTTGTAACGGATATATTGAATTTTTAAATACAGCAAAAACAGAAAGAGAAGTAGTAAAATATGCTATAAATCAAGCTGAAAAAAATGGATTTGTTGATATTATTAATTATGAAAATTTAAAAGCCGGAGATAAAGTATTTTATATTAACAGAGACAAGAGTGTATATTTAGCAATTATTGGAAAAAATAATATCGAAGATGGTATAAATGTAATTGGTTCACATGGTGATTCACCAAGATTGGATTTAAAACCTAATCCAGTATACGAGGATAATGGATTTGCATATCTAAAAACTCATTACTATGGCGGAATAAAAAAATATCAATGGACGGCGATACCTCTTTCAATACATGGTGTCGTGGTAAAACCAACAGGTGAAAAAGTTGAAATTTGTATAGGTGAAAAAGAAGATGAACCTGTATTTACTATAACAGATTTGTTACCACATCTTGCTCAAGAGCAAATGGAAAAAAAATTAAAAGATGGTATATCAGGTGAAGATTTAAATATTTTAGCTGGAAGTATTCCCTATAATGAAAAAGATCTTACAGAAAAAGTAAAATTAAATATATTAAACATATTAAATGAAAAATATGGAATAACAGAAATTGATTTTTTAAGTTCGGAAATTGAAATTGTGCCAGCATTTAAAAGTAGAAGTTCTGGATTAGACTCAAGTATGGTTGCAGGTTATGGGCAAGACGATAGAGTATGTGTTTATACTTCATTAAAAGCAATGATGGAAATAGAAAATCCTGAAACAACTGCAGTATGTATAATATCAGATAAAGAAGAAATTGGAAGTGTTGGCAATACAGGAATGGAATCAAAGGTTTTTGATAGATTTGTGAGTGAAATATTAAATAAATTAGGATTTAATAAGCCAAATTTATTGGAAAAAGTTTTTTGTCATTCAAAAATGTTATCAGCTGATGTTGATTCAGCAATGGATCCAATTTACTCATCAGTTTCAGAAAAGAACAATGCATCATTTTTAGGAAGAGGAGTTGCCCTAAGTAAGTACACTGGTTCTAGAGGAAAATCGGGTGCATCAGATGCAAATGCAGAATACGTTGGTTATATTAGAAGATTATTTGAAGAAAATAATATACTATACCAGATTGCTGAATTAGGAAAAATAGATATAGGTGGAGGTGGAACAATAGCATATATATTAGCAAATAAAGGAATGGATGTTATAGATTGTGGTGTTCCAGTTTTATCAATGCATTCACCATATGAAGTTACAAGTAAATTTGACATATATTCTGCATATAAAATATATAAAATTTTTTGGAATTAAATAGCTGTGACATAGTATATGTAAAATTTTCTAGAATTAAATAGCTGTGACATAGTATATATAAAATTTTTTAGAATTAAATATCTGAAATATGGTATATATATATAATTTTTTTGAATTGAATATCTGTAATATATTATATTAAAACAATAAAAGAATTAGAAACAATATCTAAAAACAGTATATAAAAACAGAATATAAAAATAATATATAGAAATAATAAAAAAAAATAATAAAAAAATTAGAAACAATATCTTGATACATTACAATAGAAATATTTAAATAATAAACAAAATTAATACTTTATAAATAACAAAAAAACCGCATTCATTTAAGAATAGCGGTTTTATTATGGTGAGCCAGGAGGGATTCGAACCCCCGACCCCAGGCTTAGAAGGCCTGTGCTCTATCCAACTGAGCTACTGACCCATAACGTTAATAATAATACCATAAAAAACATGCTGTGTCAATAAAAAATAGAAAAATAATCACAAAATGCTTTAATACTTAATAATGATTCCTTGACAATAATTACATAAAGTTATATTATATAATTATAAAAAATTTGGAGGTAAAGGATGAAATGAGAAAAAATCAATCAAAAAAAATAGTGAAATTTTTAATTATTTTAACAGTAATGATAACGGTTTTAATAACAATAAGTACAAAAGTGTTTGCAGATGTTGGAAGTTATCAAAGATATAGCGGAAGTAGTAGTTCATCATCAAAATCAAGTTCTTCATCATCAAGATCAAGATCTTCATCATCTTCAACAGGAGGAAGTAGTTCAGGAACTTCTACTGGAGGGGTTTTTAGTATATTTCCTGTAATAATATTGTTTTTAATTGTATATTTTATATTAAGAAAAAATGGAATTATTAAAGGAAGCGCAAAAAATAATATTTTAGAAGAAACAAAAGAAAGTCCAGAAGAAATAGAAAATAAAATTAAGCAAGTAGATCCAATGTTTAATAAGGAAAAAATGGAATCATGGGCAGGAGATATTTTTGTTAAACTACAAAATGCCTGGACAAATAGGGATTGGTCGATTATTAGACCATTTGAAACAAATGAACTTTTTGAACAACACAATGCTCAATTACAGGAATATATAAATAATAATAAAATAAATGTCATGGAGAGAATATGTATTGAAAAATCTATATTGGCATCATTTAGACAAGCCGGTGATAAAGATATATTAGATATTAATATTAGCTCATGTATGAAAGATTATATAATAGATGCAACAACTAAAAAAGTTCTTGAAGGAGACAAAAACACAGATAGAAGAAATACTTATAAATTAACATTCATAAGAAAAACAGGTGTATTAACAAAAGAAGGAGAAGCAAAGCATAGTACAACAAATTGCCCAAATTGTGGAGCTCCAACTCAAGTTACAATAGCAGGTAAATGCGATTATTGTGGAAGTATTATAACAACAGGTGAACATGATTGGGTTCTTTCAGGATTAACAAGAATTTTTTAAAAAACACTCAAAATTTGAATATTATATATATCTAAAATTATTATAAATAATTAAATATTAAAAAGTAATCGAGAATAGAATATTAAAAAAATTTAAAATTATAAAAATAATTAAATATTAAAAACAATAATTAATTAGTAATTCAATTAAACAATAATTAATTAGTAATTAAATTAAACAATAAATAATTAAGTAAATAATTTAATAAGGAGGAAAAATAATGGGATTAATTAAAGCGGCTTTAGGTTCAATAGGAGGAACTTTTAAAGATCAGTGGAAAGAAGCAATAAGATGCGAAAATATGGATAATAATACATTAATGATGAAAAAATCAACTCCAAATGGAGTAATATCAAATAAAAGTACAATAATAGTAGGACCTGGTCAATGTGCAATAATATATGATAACGGAAAAGTTATTGATGCAACAGCAGAAGAAGGGTATTATGTATTTGATGAATCATCAACACCATCTTTTTTCGCAGGACAATTTGGAGCAGTATTTAAAGAAATGTGGCAAAGATTTACATATAATGGTGCATCAGCAAAACAACAAGCAGTATTTTTCTTTAATACAAAAGAAATAATTGATAATAAATTTGGAACACTAAATCCAGTTCCTTTTCAAGACTGGTCTCACCCAATACCAAATCAAATGACAAATACATTAACACCACTAAGAGTAGATGTAAGATGTTGTGGAAAATACACTTTTAAAATAAGCAATCCTGCTCTATTTATGCAAGTAATTGCTGGAACATCAGATGTATACAAAAAAACAGAATTAATAGAAGAAATGAGATCCGAAGTTATATCTGCATTCCAAAATATATTAAATGAATTAGGAACAGCACAATATAAAACACCAGTTTTAGAATTACCTAGTCAAACAGATGAAATAAAACAAATACTTGATGAAAGAGTTTATGATCAAGATATAAGAAATAGAGGTCTTTCTATTATTACATTTAAGGTTGAATCAGTAACATTAACAGAGGAATCAGAAAAGAAAATAGATGATTATGAATTAAGCTCAAATGGATATATGCAACAAGGTAAGATGGTTGGAGCATATTCAAATGCAGTTGAAAAGGCAGCAGCTAATGCAAATGGTTCAGCAAACGGGTTTATGGGGATTGGAATGATGAATATGGCAACAGGTGGAATGATGGGTGGAGTAGCTCAATCACCATGGAATAATAATCATAATCAAAATTCAAATATAGAAAATAATGTTGTATCTGGAAGTAATGAAAAATGGAAATGTGAATGCGGAACAGAAAACGAAGGTAAATTCTGTAGAGAATGTGGAAAACAAAAAGTACAAGGTAAATTTTGTGATAAATGCGGAGCTCAAGTAAGTCAAAATGCTAAATTCTGTCCAGAATGTGGAACAAAAATAAATTAGAATAAATAAGTATTTTGATAAGTAAAAAATTTGGTTTATAAAATAATTAATTAAAATACTAAGATAATTAAATGAATATTAAATATGCAATATACAATATAATTAATTTTAGGTAATAAATTATATTATAAAAAAAATAACATATTATCAATTACAAATAAATTCAAATTAAACAATAAAAATTCTACTATAAAAAAACATAAAATATAACTATAAAAAAGCAAAATAGAATTAAAATAAAAACCTGTGGAAATATCCACAGGTTTTTTGGGGCTAATAAATAATATTATTTTTTTCAAAGTATTCTTTATTTTTATATAAAAATATTTTGTATGGGATAAAAAAAATAATACCAAATAATTGGGACTTAATTAATGCTAAACGCATATGTAACGCCTCCTAAAAAATTTATATTTATATAATACCATATTATTTTGTTGTATGTCAAAGTTTTATAATCTTTATCAATTTAATATGGAAATAATATTAAGAAAATATGAATTTTTCACAAATCAATTAATAAGTTTCTATAATTTATGATTTCTATATTGATAATTATTAATCATTAAGTTTCTTTAATTTATGATTTCTACATTGATATTTATTAGTTATTTATTTTCTCTAATTTATTGTTTCTACATTGATACTTATTTTTTCAACTTTACTTTATAAAATTTATAAACAGATTTTCCTAAAATGAATAATAATATAAAAAAGCAGGTACTTAAAATATAAGTACCTGTTTTGCTTGCTATAAAGCAATCAAAATATTTTTTGGTTTTACAATCTCTTTTGATAAAGTGATATTATATCCCCATTTAACTGGGAAATAACTTACTTCATCAACATTGATGAGACTTCTATTTTTCCAAAATTCTTTTGAGCTCATAGCTGGTAATAAATCAACTGTTGCATTAAGATCAGTTGTTATTGCAACAACAGTTGAGTGTTTTGTAAGAATGTCCATGAATAATTTAGATGCGAACATTCCAGGGTTTATTGATTGTTTACTGAGCAATTCAATACGGTTATACTCTATTCTCGAGTTTAGATATAACCGTAGTTGGAAATAATCTTCAATTACATTCATTTTTTCAATTTCTGGAAAAAGAATGTCTTTAAGAGATATGTCTTTTTGCCTAAGTATTTGCTGTTGTTGGCAAACAAGTACTTTAAGCTTATTTCTTATCTCTTCTTTTTTATTGTGAGATTGTAGATCATTCCATTTGGTATTTTCACTTATGTGAAAATATTTGAATAATTTCTCAGAAGCACCTAAAATTTTTGAAATTTCCAAAAACATATAGGCTTTCCTTAAATCTTCTAGTGCATGCATGCTCTTTTAATTTCCTTTCCTATAATAAAAAAATACCTCCCATCTGGTCTTTTTAAATGTATATTAGGAAAACTATAGAAAAATAAGTTAGTGCAATTGACCTAACCCTCACAAAAAGATACCCAACAATTATCTAAATGTGTAACCTATATCGCATTTAGCGAATAATAAAATTATAACATAAATAAAAATATCAGTCAAAGGTAATTTGGAAAGTTTTGTTAATTAAAAAGGTCAATAATAAATAATATGTTATTTATGAACAGAGAATATGCAGATTGTATTTTCAAATAAATTAATACCGGAAAATATTAAAAAAATCTCTGAGTTTACAACTCAGAGATTTAATAATTATTTTATAATTTCATAAATTTTATTTCCTATTTCATCGTTTTCTATTATTCTTAAACCTAATATACTATTGTTGCTGAGTATCTCATTTAATAATACTGGATGTGCTTTAAAGCTGTCACCTGTGTTCTTAAGAAGAAAGTAATCAAAATCTTGACTGCTATTTAATAATTCTCCAGTAATATCATAAAACCTTTCTATTGGTATTAATTGAAATTCAGATACATATCCAAGATTATTTTTGGTTATGTACTCCTGTGTTGGAACCACAAAATCATATGGTTCAACAATTGAATTTAAGATTAGCACATAATTATTCATATTTATTCCAGATATAATCCTGGATACATATGAAATGAAATAATAGAATACAATATCCGGACGACTTGTCCAGTTTTGTAAGAGAATATTTAAGTCTTCTTGTGTTAATTTTCCATCAATATTATAATCATAATATTGAATATATGTATAAGAAGATGAGTACCATTTTGCTGTCCCATCTATTAAAGAACAGATCTTAGATATTGTAGACCTGTTTACTTCTGGGAAATTTTTTAATTTGTATGAATATGTTTGTGACATATATTCAAAATTCTTTCCTGTTGTATCAGGTAATTCAGTTGTAGTTGTAAAAGATATTACATTTCTATCATGGACTTCTTCAGGTTTAATTTCCCAAATATGCAGCCCCTTAATGGAACTAACTGGATTTAAAATAAGTTCAGTAATTTGCAATTCTGTATCAGCAAGCAAGGTATAAGCGTAATATTTTTCATTGTTTTTAAATGTGAAAATATATTTTTTTAGTTCATACTTATTATCTGAATTATCAAATTTAGGAATTGATAAATCTTCCAATGCTATATCGTAAAGTGCTTGCTCTAAAGGAGTTTTGATGAATTTTGATATTTCTGAATTAAGAATTTTGAATTCGGAACTAACATTTGATTTTATCTTTAATATTTTTTCAAATAAAGATATATCGATGCTCTTACCATCAATATATAGGTAACTCAGAGGATTATTGAATAGGTTTTTCTTTCCTATTATTAAATCTAATATATCGAAAGTGCCATCTTTATTTATATCTCCTGTAACTAATTGATTAATTCCAGAGTCTAAATCTGAAATTTTTCCTAATAAAAAATTTGTCGTACCAGAAATTATTGAAAGGTTTATTTGTATTGTTGGACTTGATAATTCACTCCAACTAATATAATTAATAACAGAAAATTTTTTCCGGAAATATAAACCAATTGTTTCATAATTTGATAATGACTTTATTTCTGGGTTTTCTAATCCTTCGGGAACTTGTTTAATTAGAGAAAACTCAAAAATTTGTCCATCTGATGATTCAAAAGAAAAATTATTATTGCATACATATTCTTTATAACCTTCTTCTGTTTCCATTTCAATTGCTGATGTGTTGTAATTTGTTTCAAAAATGAATGCTAACCCAATTGTTAAACTGAGAAAAAAACTTATTATAACTCTAATATTCCGCATTTTAAAAATAATCATGATAAACTACCTCCTCAAATAAGTTGATATTGTATGATTGGCTTTAGCCAAGGTAAATATATAATAACATTTTTTGAAGAAAATCTCAAATTTTTAGAAAAACAGTTTAGTTACGTAGTCAATATAAATATAATATAGTAATTCAAATTCTGTATTAAGTTAATGTCCTTATATTAATAAAATTTAATTTTATTAGTAGGTCTATAATAATACATAAAACTATAAGAAGATTTTTTCTGATATTTTAGTTAAGACTTTTTCGAATTATAATAATACATAAAATTATAAGCTGATTTTCTCTAAGATTTAGGTTAATACTTTTTGGGATTATAATAATATAGAAAATTATATGCTAAATAGAAATTATAAAAGATATATAAAATTATAAAAGTTATAGAAAATAATAACATATAAAAAAAATAATAAGAAATTTTGATAATAAAATATTACAGAAAAAAAGATAAAATCCCTAAGATAAAGTCAATTTTTTTAAAAATTTGACATTTAAAAATAATATAAACGTAAAAAACAATAAAATCAAATATCCGTAGATTTCACAGTATCATTCATTGTTAAGACCCTTGAAAATTCAATATTTATAATTAATAATATATATAAGATAAAAAATATATAGAGAAAAATATGCAAAGGAGGTAGCTATGAAATTAAGAAAATACATGATAATCGCAATTAATTTAATGATTATGATTATTATGATATTAGCAATAATTTTTAGAAGTGATGTAAATAAAGTAATTACAAAAATCAATACGCAAAATGCATTAGCTGATGGAAATAATCTAAGTTTTAATTTAATAGCTACTCCAGAAGAAAAACGAGTT